>Ga0207933_1000019_pt1 | contig 164901 bp, 167 predicted proteins | sample NGESurdeep092012_4_FD_184488 | JGI IMG/M metagenome (GOLD analysis project Ga0207933, IMG submission 184488) | Arctic peat soil microbial communities from Barrow, Alaska - NGEE Surface sample F53-3 deep-092012 (SPAdes) | ecosystem: Environmental > Terrestrial > Soil > Wetlands > Peat ... | reverse complement strand
CCTTTCGGGATAAAATTCTGACCGCCTCTATTTGGGGCACCTTGAAATGGAAACATTTAGCCTTTCTCCATAATCAGCTTACTTGAAACCGCGTTTTGCAAAGCACTGACTGCCATGCTAGCAAACTTTTCCTTGCCTTCTGGCAGTCCGCCTAGAATGACGAGCAAATCTTGCGCCCTAAGAGCATTTACCCATTTTACATCTTTACCACCTGCCAACTGGCAAAGCAAACTTGCAGCGGCAACGCTGGAGCCGTTGTCGATTTCCTTCAAAACACAAAGAATCTGGTCCTCCGTGTAGCGTTTTCCTTTTCCATATGCGTAATTCCAGACGGAACTCACATCCAATGTGGGTCAATTTATGGGGAACAGGTCAGGATTATAATCCTGCGCGGAATCACATTGGCTTTTCTGCTTTCCGGTCTAGGCGTCTATTTGGCGATCTCAATCGACGCTGATAGTGATCGTTTTCTTCTTCGAGAGTCAGACGAACGAAGGACAGATTAGTTGCAATTATACAGGTGGTTACTGAAGGAAGATTGGAGGGCAATATAAAACGAGAGTTAGGAACATTTTCCTACCTCTCGTTTAACCGGCTAAGGTTAGTGCGTTTTGCGTTTGACTGCGAGGAGACCAAGAACTCCGAGCCCCAAAACAATGAAGGCAGTTGGTTCTGGAGCGCCCTGAACTTCATTTATTTGGTTATCGTCCAACGTAACCCCGCCATTCAATGCGATGGCACTGCCGTCCAGGATGTTGGCCTCAGTTGTTAACGTGATGCTTTGATCAGCAATGATGTGACCGGCAAAGCTCGTACCGGTTCCAAGGGTTGCCGAGCTTCCGATTTGCCAGTAGACATTGCTGCCATCGCCGCTGATAACATCAACCGTTGAATTGGTGCCAGTTGTTAGAGTGCTTCCTATTTGAAAATCGAACCTGGCATTGGGATCACCTTGAGTATTTAATGTCAAGGCACCAGTCAGGTCAGCAGACGACGCAAAGAAGTACACGCCTGGCGTAAGGGTTAATCCTCCAAGGTCTTGTCCTGTGAGAACTTCGGTAGGCGTCTCTCCTGCAAGTTCATTGTAGGCTGTCAGCGCATCTGCCTCAGCCTGGGAAGCAACTGAGTCTCCGTCGTGCAGGGTTCCACTGTAGGTGCCCGGTGGAAAACCAGTGATGGATGTTCCGGGCGAAACTCCCAGATCGCCATAAAGAACTGTATTTCCGGTGTTAGTTACGGTTGATCCTGCTAAAACAGCGAAGCTGTCAGCTGATCCTAGGAAATGGGCGTTGGCTTCACTTTGCAAGCCAAAAAATGTGAAAGCGACCATGACCGTTATTAAACTCTGTTTGATCATATTTTCTCCTTAAAAGCAGTCTGATAGAGACAAGTAAATCTGGCTCTGACAAATTACCCCATCAAAACCTCAGGCTGGATGGACTGCTCAATGTGGCTTGCCCATTCAAGACGGAAACCTACTAATTATATAATACGCCAATTTTTCGAAAATGAAGTCGTTTTTGCATACTTTTTTGGACTTTTTTTGTAATAATTCGAAATTAGGATCGAATTCCCCTGGAACTGCTCCTCATTCCTGTTCATTTCATTTGACATGCCTCCGGGAAAATGAGCTATTAGAAATGTTAGCTTCGTCTAGAAGAAAGCATGAAAGGAAATCGATGCGCAGAAGATCAAATTATTGGAATATTGAAGGAAATTAAAGGCGGCGCAACCATTGCAAGCGTTGGTCGTGCCCATGGATAACCGAGCAGACGATTTTTCGCTGGCTTGAAAAATATGCAGGCATGACGAAATGCGATGTCGCCGAGCTTAAGCGTCTCCAAGCGGAAAACGTTCGTCTTGGTCGCCCCACTTTTGAACTCATTGCCTAGACCGTCTAAGCCCGGTGCCATCATAAGTCATAGTTGTCGCATCAGCCATTTCAACTGTATTCGTTAGAGCCCAATGGAGGAAGCTTGATGCCCTGGGATAGAGCCTGACGATATATCTCAGTTGCCTTACTGCGAGCATCGATACCCCTTAACCCGGCGATCACCAACTCGTAACCTTCAGTGCTCTTAGGATATAGACGTATAATCTTTTCGCCAATATTAATCTGACCTCCTCTAAGCTCTATCAATTCCCCGCTCGATGGATTAATTCCAGGGTCAAGTTCGTCAAGATCTTGTTCCAGATACGAGAGTTGAGCACTCTTGGATTCAACATGATTCGAAATCCAGATCCACTTAAACATAAATCCGAAAAACAGGCCAATTCCCAGGGCAAAAATGGTCGCACCGAAAAAGCATCCTATCCTGCCCGAATTTATCTGCCGCATCGCGCACACCTCTTATTGGTCAAATGATATTGGGACCGCACCCAAACGGAATTTTGACACATACCCAGCATTTAAGGTCATTTGGACAATCTGGAAAATCAATCCAGTTATTTGGCTTTGGGATGTGACCGAGTGTTGACCGCAACCTCGACTGCTCGTTTTACAAGTCCCGAATCCGGGAATACAAATATTATGCTTTGATTTAATTCCAAGAATATCTACCTTGTTGCATTAATTTATTGCGATAATTTGAATTTGGAGAGCATTTTGCGTGCAAAAGCTTTCGATCCTTCGTCAAAACGTGAGATATCAATTGTAGTGCCTGCCGATTTATGCCAGAAAACTGTTTACAAAACAATAAGCATCGAGGTCGCAATGACGACGACCCCGAGCACAACGCTCAACACAAGTCTCTTGGAATTATTCAACTCTCCTTTTGCCAAAAATATGGACAAATATATATTATAGGGAAACAACATCAAAACCATCAAAGTTGCTGCTACTTGCAGGTCTATTGGCAACTTTGCCCCGAGCCTAATGGAACTAAGTAGGCCCGCGCAAAAGCAGTATAACAGCGAAGTGAACGGCAGCAACAAGAAAAGGAACTGACCGCGAAAGCGGTCCAATTTTTCATGAGGCACTTAATTTACCGATCCCATTGCAGTCGAGTCCCAATAAATTAATAATAATGTTGATTAAGGTATTGGCTAAGTCGGACGCACCTCCAGCGCATCCGAGTATGAATGATAAAATGGCAGATCCTACTCCGCAGAGAATGTCAATTTTTTTACTACACGGATTTTGAGGGGTGCAGAGATATTCTCCAATCGCTCCAACCAGACCTCCAACCCCGCCCACTGCACAACCGAGTAGTCCGGGGTCTTCTGGGAGCAGGGCAGTTATGAGTGCTCCAACAGCGCAGTCAACTATTCCTTTGCAAATCGCTGTTCCAATTGAATCTCCGCCTATCAAGCTACCGATCGTACCAATAGCTCCTCCTATCAAGCAGCCACCTAAGATTTCGACCAATCGTCCTGACGGATCGGTCAGTTGGTTGGGGCGGGTGCCGCAGTACAGATATGCACTCATTCTCGGCCACAAGGGATCGACGGTTTGCCATCTTGTTAAATCGGGTCTGTAATATCTTGCCCGGACATAAAGCAGGTTTGCAAGGTCTGTCAGGTACCCTTTTAGCCCGATGTAGCCCCAAGAATTTGACTTTGGGCCAAGAGCAAAAGTTTGCCTGACTTCGCCGTAGGGCCAGTACCAAGCTTCATAGACCTTAGTTCCGGTAGAATTGTGGCATTGGACGAGGCTGCCCTGAGTGTCGGGCACATAAGTGGTCACGACTCCGCCTCGCTTCTCAGCTACAAGTTCGCCGTCGATTGTCATGTAAGTAACAGACATTGCCATTATGAATTCTCCTCTCCTAAATAGTCAGAACCGTCCCAAATGTACGTTGTCGTCGCAACTGAACTTGGCTGGGCTACCTTTTTGGAACGCCTCAGCCCAGTGCTTCCGTCGTAAGTGTAGGATGTTGGATCAATCCCGTTCATCGTAACCGGTAATCTATTCTCTCTATCATAAGTATAGCTCGAGGAAGAACCTACAATAGTTAAATTCCCGTTATTATCATAAGTATAAGCGGTTACCGCTCCGGCTGACGACGCAGATTCGAGCCTGCTTGCCGCGTCGTAAGTATAACTCGTTCCAGTTCCAGCTTGCTGAGCCTTAAAAGTAACGTTCCCGAGCCGGTCCATGTAATGCCCCAAACAAAACTAGCAACTGCCTCTTCAAATTGAATCATACCGAGCTCCGCGAAGGATCGTGCCCTCAAATTTGGCGCCTTCGATTTTGGCGTTGCCAAAATACGCAAAGGACAGGTCAGCACCACTCAAGTCAGCTCCTTCTAGATTTGCGTCACATAGAATCGCTCGGCGAAGATCTCGTCCACGAAGATCAACACCTGGTCCCACAAAGACTGCGCCACTTTCAGACATGTATCGCTTTGCTGTCTCATCCAAAATAGTCGAGGAGTCATAAATAGCTTTCTTGAAACTGGAACTCTGGAACATGCAATTTGAAAACCTCGTTTCTATGAGGGATGATCCATTGAACGAGCAACCTCTTAAGTCTGCATTTTCGAAACTAGCCTGACGGAACACGCAGTTTCCAAGGTTTCCTCGAATCAGGCTAGTATTTTTAAAAATTACTTCACAAAAAGTAGCTCCCTGAAAGTCACTAAAATCTATGTTGCACTTTGAAAGATTGTAAGAGCAAATCCAATGTTTTCGGGCTATCGTGCCAGATAGGTTCACTCCAGGCTCCCAAGTTTTGCAGCCGTCGGGAATATTGAACCCGGGCGGCCACTTCGTTCTTCGGTCGATAACTGTGTTAAAGAAAAAACAATCTTCGATCAAACAAGTGGAAAGGTTCGTTTTTTCTAGATTCGCTCCAGAGAAATTGCAGTGAATGAATTCACAATCCCGAAATGTGGTGCTACTAAGAGTAGCCCCGAAAAATGAACAACCAACAAATTTGCATCTCTTTTCAGGGAATTTAGTGAATAGCCCTTGCTTGAATTGTTTAAACTCAATAAGCTGTTGTTTCATGAAATTGACGAACTGATTTCGGTTGTAATAATATCTCGTGCTAGCGCACGGGAATTAGATCCCTCGGCGGAAATACTCTTGACCCTCGCTTATCACCCAGTAACAAATGACTCCTATTGCGATGCCCCCTGCTACTCCTGGAATTATGGCGGGACACCCTATCGGCGCAGGATGAGGCTCACAGACCCACTCCCATTCGTAGGTGTTAGTAAGCCCAACTCGAATCCCACATAGAATTTGGTAAAGCGCATTGCATATCTTTTTAAGGTCTTTTGACTTGTGCCTACCAGTTACCCATTTTACATCTTCACCAACTGCCAGCGTAACCTCAGCAAGCTTGTCGTTCTAATGTTGTCTCGTTTCACGAGACAAAGTACTTTCAAATATCTTAGCGTAAACCTGTACCAGTTCCCCGGAGTCATCTGAAATGCCGGCAAGCAACTTTAAAGCAAGTTGGGAGGCATCTGTGTCAAGCCATTCCATTGCGATCAAGAATACTACTTCGTTAAATGTTAACCCTTCGTGACTAGCAAGGTAAGTGAGCCTTTCGCCAGTATCTAATGTACTGTAATTTTGCCAGGAGCAGCATAATTCTATATATGCCGGGGAGGGGTTTTGGGGCATTTACATGGATTTTCCTAAACAATAAAGTGCACCAATTCCAACGCATTCAGCTGAACATTCAAAGCTAATTGAGCCGCCAAAGGTGGTGCACTGAAATGCGATGCAAGTAAAGCAGTCCGGACCAGGGGCACACATACTTAGAGCCTTCTTTGTAGCCGCCGCACAATCCCAAATTTCTGGCGGACAAATCGGTCTTGGCAGGGGTTCAGGTTCTGGAGGCAAACTTTCTTCTGGCGGCATTCCAGGCTCTGGCACCCCGCACGTCGGAATGCACGCCAAGCATGCGGCGCAAGCAATTCCGCATCCCCATTTTAGCCAAGTTGGAAGATTGTCCCAAACTCCTTGAACACATTGTCCCCAACTTGGAATTCCTGGGGGGCAAACGATCAACAAATCGATAATGCAGGCTGCACACGGTGCGCATGGTATTATGCACCACGGGCATAAACCACGAGAATCGGCAAACTTGGACGGGGAGGAGCGAGCATAAACATAACTCATTTGCCAGGGCCAAAGTGGATCGACGGTTTGCCAGCGGGTGAGGTTTGGGCGGTAGTATCTGGCTCTTACGTAGAGATAGTTTAAGGCGTCGGTGTAGTAGCCAAGAAGACCAACAAATCCCCAAGGGCTTGGATTAGTTCCGGTTGAAGCACGGATTTCACCATATGACCAGTAAAATGCTTCATAGGTTTTATTGCCACTTGCGTCTCTGCACTGGATGAGGTTGCCAAGAGTGTCTGAAACATAAGCGGTTTTTACTCCACCTCTATTTTCCATCATGAGCCTTCCGTTGACAGTTGTGTAAGTAACTGTAGCAGTCATTAGTATGTGTACTCCGACAGATAATCAGTTCCATCCCAGACATAAGTAGTGGTCTTAGTAGCCCCGCTTTGAACCCATTGCCTAGACCTTCTGAGCCCAGTTCCATCATAAGTCATTGTGGTGGGATCAATCCCATTCATTATAATAGATAACCTGTTCTCTCTGTCATAAGTATTGTTGATACTGGAACCTTCTGCGGTCATATTCCCATTATTGTCATAAGTATAAGCGGTTAACGCTCCGCTAATTGACGTAGATTCCAGCCCTAAGCAGCTTCTGAACGACCGATAGTCCGAAAATTATTCTCGCTAATATGAATACCTTGTTCATCATACGAGCAAACACCTGCTCGTTTCGCCCGTCCCTACCTGCTTCACTTTTAGTAAAGAAATTGGGATACTAACTTGAAACTTCCTCATCTTTAAAGATTCAAACTTAAATTCGCACGCATACTTGATCGATAAATTGATCGGAATCAGGAAAAAGTGATACAATTCTATTGGTTTTGCCCTGCAACGGCATATCCTTTTTTGTTGATTCCCCATTCGGTACATTACACAGATTTGCAACTTAAGTTCACAGTCGTTTGTAAATTTGGGAAGTTCGAGAACCTGGCCCTTATCATTTAACTTAATAATAGCCATTTTTCGCTTCATCTACTAAAAACTTCACCATTTCTTTGTATTTTACAATAAACTCTTTCGAATCTGAATGGCATATAATAATTAAGCACTTTAGCTTGGTTTTAATTATCAATTCCTTTTTGCCGTATTGAATGCGGGTTAATGTTGTCCCTAAATTTTGATCTTTTAAGAGGTTTGAACTCCCGCAGTAAATATCGACGAATCCTTCGGTAAACGGTCTTACAAACGATCCAACTTTTAGATTTGGTGGTGCTCCAAGAGATTCTTCAAAGTCGAACCATCCTTTTGGCAACTCGATTTCTTCGTTCTTTGCACAAGTTAGCCTGAATCTCTTAGTGGAAAGAGGATGATTTAAATCGATTACATCTTTGGAATAAACCTTTGTATCCAGCATTCTAATTAAGGACTCTAACTTGCCTTTAAGAGATTTGCCAGATTTGCCGCGTGCAACTATCCATAGGGGTCGTCCGACATTCGGGATATATGCAACGGAAAGTGCCCGGTCCTTAAGATGATTTAGGCAAACAACAATTACATTGTTACCGTCATGAATTAGGCTGCCACCATGGAACTCTTTAAAAGCAGCGAGCCTTTCATTAATTGACCCGGGAGTTGTACGTACATTGTCTAATGTGGTTACCCACGCTTTTGCATAACCGCTTCTGTATAATTTCCCTGCGTTTACTGCAGGATCTTTGTATTCCTGCCATTCAGAAACCGCTCTGCTGCAATTCGTGCATACTAACAAAAGCAGTCCCAATTTAAGTGCAAACCCAAATGTATTCACTTAGCTAAATTAACCGACTGACAGAAATTTTGCCAAGCTTCTAACAAAGTGTTAAGGTAGGCACAATAATTAACCCAGTAATTTGGCGGCAGGGTGGGAAAACGACCTCTCCCGGGTGACTCGTCGTCGGCGGCACAATATGAAGAATAAAGATTCAACAGTTTCGGAAGAATCGTGGCGCAGACCGCCGCGTTTGGATCAGTTATAATGCCGAGTGGCTCTGTACCAGCTGGCATTATATATGACCCAGCTGTAATGCAAACATTAAACCAGACCGGAAATTCCGGAGGACGTTTGGGGTTCCTGGTTGGGAACCCAATAGGAGGTCGACCGGGTCCGTGATGTTAATGAAGCTCGATTTATCCTTCATTCGATCTTTTCGGGTGACACAGATCAAAACTTGGAAATACTATTGCCATGGATTGTTCCTTAAATTTAAAAGGGCATATGACCGCCTTCCTTTATCTTTTCCAACTGTAGGCCAGCATATCGGGCAGAGGTAATTATGGTTCCGAAAATAGTTAAAAAGAATATCCATAAAGTAATTATAACTATAAAAGTTGCTCGTCTAATTCTTAATGCCACACTCTGTGAAGGAAAAAGAAATGCAATGATCGGTGCAACCAAGAGACAGACGGCCACGACCGCCTGAACCAAATAAAGTGCACTGTTTGCACCTCCTAATAAGTGTTTTCTAGCATTTATAGTGATCTTGTTTTCAGGAGACGCGCTAACGTGGTACTCACTAAAATAAAAAACCACAAGCGTCATGACGAAGCTGGCGATCACTGAGCGAATTAAGCGTATTTTCAGATTAGGCGCTCTCAGCAAAAACACTGAAAATGGTAATGCAAAAAGAACAAGTAGGAGAATAACTTCCAACCATTCAACCACTAAGCCGTTTTCCATCACATGTTATTGTGATCTGTCAAGACCACACTGGAGAATGACCAGGCGGGACTGGAACCGGTCTACCAGGGGGAATTGAAAGAAACGGGGGCACTATCGGCGGACGCGAACTAGGTGGACGCGAACTAGGTGGACGCCTTGGTCCAGGCAGCGTTTGAATCGGGCCGAAAGCGCAGCAGTAACGCATTTCACATTCAATGCAACAGAATTCTCCTCCCAATCCTCCGCATAATGTGAAGGGCCAGCATAGGTGTCCCATAAAATTTTGTGGAATGGGTGTGGGCCAATTGCTTTGGTTAGCACCTGCATCCGGATGCTGTCCAATTAAATTGCTTCCGCAATAGTTGAAATTAGGGTTCGATTTCGTGCATGGTGGTAATACAGAATTAACACTTTCGCATGTCCACGGGTCCGAGCAAGCTTCTATAGCATCAGTCACTGGATCACCACCAATAGTGATGAAAGTTGACGGTCTGCCCGGTTTTCGGCGCGTTGGTTTGCCGGGGCGGGGATGTTTGCCTGGGTGGTGCGGTTTTGCGCCACTCAAAACCTGATATGAGCCGGATGTAAACGAACGCTTCAGAGAAGCGGTCGGGCGATGCGGTTGGTAGATTATCAGTATTAATCGGTAGACATAGCTCTGCATGACTGACGTTTTGACTGACGCCGACATCTCGGTTTGAACCTAAAAACGGAAAGGGTGGGATTCGAACCCACGGTGAGTTGCCCCACACCGCATTTCGAGTGCGGCGCACTAGACCACTATGCGACCTTTCCAACGAAGATTATGGCTCAACCTTGCGACCACAGGCCGATAAGAAGCAAAGCTGGCGTTAACTACCAAGGTCGAGCTTCGTTCCCAGCTGAGAAAAAGCAGCTTGCAAGCTAAGTGGCCCCGTTGCTTTGTCATCAACGATTAAGTAGTAACCAGCTTTTGCGGTTTGAAGGCTCGGCCAAACCGGACCAGCGGCAGGAACAACTGGAAAAGCAGGAGCCAATGCCATCAATTGGTTGGCCATTAAAATCGGATTCGATCCTTCGGCAACCACATATCGGCCGTCCTGCTCAATAGCTGAATCAATTAAAAACCCGGATGCTGATGGCCCAATTGATGTTGAAATTGAAGAAAACAATTGAATAGTGGTGGTACATATGCCAAGCAATTTTTTCGCAGCCGCGCGTTCTGCGGGATCCGCTGAATTTTGAAGCAATCGACCATATTCGCCCGCAAGCCGGATCACTTTGGCAGTTGTCGATTCACCAAAATCATCAACCAATTGGGGACCGGTGGCATTAACGAGGACACCATGGGCAGGATCGCTGGTGCCGGTGTTAAATACACCCAAAGGTTGACCCCCGAAAAGGAATAATCCCCGATTGAGTATGTGAAACCCGGATTCGATTGAACTTACTCTACCTAAGTTTTTGAAATCTTCGAGAGCGGCATCCGCATAGGCAAGATAATCGGCAAGAACCGGTTGCGAATAGTCTGATGCATCGACCGTATGCAGAACGTCATCACCTGAAATAAAAGTTTTTAAAGATTCAAACAGCGAGGTAGCTCGATTAGCCATGTCCTGATCGCCCAAAAGCCTCGACGCCTCGATAAGTCGCGCGGCTACGGTGGCATTAACGCTGAGCGATTCAACCCTCGTATATTGAGGGGCTTTCTGATCGGCAAGGATTTTGCTTAGCGAACTAACCAAGTTCGTTTTAGAACTGTTGAACGTGTTGATCGATGAAATATAGGGCACCATCAGAGGATTGGAATCTACAATCAGGTTCAAGTTTTGCCAGACCCACTGCCGCTGAGAAAATTGAGGGAACAAAGCTCTCAACTGAACCGGAGAGCTACTCGCACTTGGGCTCCGATTAAACGCTCCGTCCTCGTTTCCGATCTGGGCGGCTCGCACGAAGCCATCCGTGCCTGGAAAATTAGTGAGCAAATCATTTGCGGCAGATTTTGCTAGAAACGCTTCGTATGGGCTGTGGTTTAGAACACTTAGCCTTGTCAGAACGCAAGTCAATTCAGCTTCGGCTTCGGCAGATTTATCAAAATGCGGCAAATTCCACTTCAAATCGGAAGCACCGCGATAAAATCCACCACGCAAGAAATCCACCGTGGGGCTGTAAATCATGGGGTCAATTGATTTTTCGGCAGCCTCTGGACCCAACATCAAGGTAATCAACTTCCAAGCCTGGGGGTATTGCGATTGCGTTTGAAACGCGGGGAACCCTCCGTTGCTTTCCACCTGGATGGCCTGCTGGAATCCACTCGCCACAGATTCGGCTGAAAGCGGCGTTGCTGGTTCATTGCCGACCAAATTGACATCACCTTGTTGCAGGGCTCCGGGAGAATTTGATAAAGATCCGGCAACCGGACCTGCTTCCTGACTTTGCTGATAAATGCTGACGACCGAAATTAAGTTCTGATTAAAATAGTCGGGAGTTGGCTGCTCGTTCAGTCCAAAGGCGCCAAGAGTTTTTAATAACTTTCCATCCGGACTCAGGACGAACATTTGAAAGTTCGGATCTAGCTTTAGTCTGACCCGCGTGAATGGAAGGAAAGTGCTCACCCAATCAGGGCGTTCGTCTAAATCCACTCGTGCACAGATAAAATCTCGTGCAAGTAACCGATCGACAACGTCGTCGGTAAAAACATATTTGTCGTAATACCGAGCAGTTCTGCTCCAGGAGACACCCAGTACAAGCAAGATTGGCTTTTGCTCCCGCTTGGCAGTAGCAATTGAATCTAAGCCTAAAGTTTTCCAGGCAATCGCTTCTTGTCCTGCCAGTTGCAAGAACGGAGCCGAGTCATTCCCAAGCTGGTTGATAATTTCCGGCCGCTCCAATGGCTGGGTAAATTTCCGAATAAATGTAAACACTGCAAAAAATAGAAGGACCATGCAGAGAAATGGGAAAAAAGGTCGTCTTTCCATAATTTGTAGCTTTCAGTATAAGCTGTGCTACACTATAGTCTATGTCGATCTCCCTCGACGAAGTACGTCACGTTGCCCAATTAGCCCGATTAGAACTCGATGAGTCAGAGGTGCTCGCTCTTCAAGGGGAACTTAATTCATTACTTGGTCACCTTGTCGACATCAGCCAGATAAAAGCTTCCTTAGGCGAACCGGTAACTCATGCGGTAAGTCTGCGGAATATTTGGGCAGAAGATATTGTGGGAGAAACCCTTGGTCGAGATAATTCGCTTCGCAATGCAGCGTTGGTAAAAGCTGGACTGTTCGTGGTGCCCGCGATTATTGAGGATTAATTTCCATTTGTGATCACTGACCTTACAGCTAGTGAGCTATCAGAGGCGTTATCGAAGAAGTCCGTGTCATCGGTTGAGATAACCACTGCGTATTTGAATGAAATCGAATCGAGAGATTCAGATATGGGCTGCTTTCTGGCAGTTGATCCTAAAGGGGCTTTGGAGCAAGCAAAAAATGCGGATGCCCTAATTGCGTCTGGCGGTGCGCATCCATTGACCGGAGTTCCTATCGCGATCAAAGACAACATTTCAACCGAGTTACTCGAAACAACTTGTGCGAGCAAAATGTTGAAGGGTTACATTCCTCCTTTTGACGCTACTGTTGTGAAATTGCTCAAATCGGCGGGCATGCCAATTTTAGGCAAAACTAACATGGATGAATTCGCGATGGGAACTAGCACGGAAAACTCCGCATTCCAGGTCACGCGCAATCCTTGGGATAAATCGCGATGCCCGGGAGGCAGCTCAGGGGGATCGGCTGCTGCTATTGCGGCAAAGCTTGCGCCCCTTTCAATTGGATCGGATACGGGTGGCTCAATTCGCCAGCCAGCCGCTCTTTGCGGAACTGTTGGGTTCAAACCCACCTATGGGCGGTGCTCTCGATATGGATTAGTCGCGTTTGCTAGTAGCCTGGATCAGATTGGACCCCTTTCACGAACGGTAAAAGATGCGGCCATGCTTGCAGAAGTCATTACGGGTAATGACCCACTTGATAGCAGCTCGCTTCCCAATAATCCGATCAAAGTTGTAGGAATTGAAAACGTAAATTTGAGGGGTTTGAAGGTTGCCGTTCCCAAGGAAATGATGGGCGAAGGAATCAGCCAGGGGGTGCGGCAAACTTTTAAGGAAGCTATGGCTCGGCTTCAAGAAGAAGGAGCAATTGTAGAAGAGATATCGCTTCCAATGATTTCGTATGGAGTGAGTACTTATTACATAATCGCGCCAGCTGAAGCCAGCTCTAATTTAGCTAGATTCGATGGAATCAGATATGGATTTCGTGCTGAAGACAAAAGCCATGTTCGCATGGTGGAAAAGACTAGAGCTCAAGGATTCGGACACGAAGTGAAGGCAAGAATCATGATTGGTACTTATGTGTTAAGCGCGGGATACTATGATGCGTACTACATTAAAGCCCAAACGGTGCGGAGCAAGATGACCGCAGAATTTTTAGAAGCGTTTAAGAAATATGACGTAATTGCATCTCCGACGAGCCCGGTAGTTGCTTTTAAACTTGGGGAGCTAATCGATGATCCAATGGCTTTAAAACTATTAGATTTTTGTACTATCCCTGCTAATATGGGCGGATTTCCCAGTATTTCGATTAACTGCGGCTTTTCAGAAGGGCTTCCAGTTGGGCTGCAATTTACGTCGAAACCACAGTCGGACGAAGATTTACTTCGGAATGCGTATGGCGCGGAACGTTCACTTCCAGAAGCTCAAAAGCTACCAGCTAGCGTTGGCTAGCAGTATAACAAGATGGCAGGAAATGGTCAGCCCGAGAATCCTTACCTAAAAAGAGAAGGACTGGACCGTGCAGTAATCCTTACTTTTGTCATAGTAGGTGCAATCGGTTTCGTAATTTTATTACACTTTTGGCATTCAGGATTTGCCGCATTGGTTGCGCTACTAATCGGCCTGGTTGCGGCTCTTATCCAGTGGAATCTGCTTAAACGCGGGATTAAATTTAATAGCCCGAAGCTAGCGGCTCTTTGGCTTAGTTGCGAAGAACGGTTATCGAGTCTTCATGTTGATTTGAAGAAAATGGAAAAGCAGGGAGACAATTTTGTATCAGAGCTACCAGCCGGGGTTTATAGAGTTAGAGAAGCATTACTAGATGCCTTTCAACGCGCCGATAAAGTAATTTCGCAACTTGACAATTTTGCAAAAGAAAACTCTCGATTCGCTCCAGTTGAATCAAGTCTAAATGCGGTTAAAGATACTCAGGCACGGGAACTGCTGAAAGTAGCGGAGCGCAATATGGCGGAGTATCGCCTGACGGTTGCAGCCGTAAAAGGAGGGGTAGACCGAACCGAAGCCCAAGCCTTGGTATTCATCACAACGTTGGATAATTTGAGAGCGCGGATGATGGGATATCAGCTAAAGGGTCATCTTACTGAGTCCCCGAGCTTTGAGTTTCTGAGCTCAATTGCAGAGATCAAGCTGCAACTTGAGTCCATCGACAAAGCTTTGGATGAACTTGATTTGAGCCTTTATCCAAAGACAATTTCTGTCGTAAATCCGGGAACGGCCAGCATCCCGCCAGATTTCGGCACATTAAGCGTTCAAGAGAGCCATGAGACCATCGATCAGTCAATAATCGAACCGGTAAAGGAACCGGATTTTCAGCCGCGAGGGTCCATTTTTGTGAACCTGATCGACCCCAAAGAGCCAGGTGTTAAGTCAGAACAAGACGCCGAATAGGTTAATTTTTGTGTCAAACCTCATTCGAATAAAATGCCCGGCAAAGTTAAACCTAAGTCTAAAAGTTGGTGAGCGTGATTTCCGTGGGTATCACCCCATTGAAACAACGTTTCAAGCGATTAGCTTATGCGATGAAATGGAAATTGAGCTTGGCGGAGGCGGATTTGAAGTTATCGGCGCGGGTTTGCCAAGTGAGAACACGATTTCGAAAACTTTGCGACTCTTGCAGGAAGCTGCCGATATTCCGCCCCTCGGGATAAGGCTGATCAAGCGGGTGCCGTCGCAAGCAGGCATCGGGGGCGGCAGCAGTGATGCGGCCGGATTGATTCGCGCAGTCAAGCATATTTTGGATTCCGGAATTGGAAATAGAGAGCTCATGGATATTGCGTTGAGCGTGGGTGCAGACGTGCCTTTTTTCTTGGTTGGAGGCAAGGCAAATGCCAAAGGATATGGCGAAATCCTAATCCCCTGCCCAGATGAACCTACAATTTGGTTCTTAATCTTGATGCCAACCTGGAGGACTGATACCAAAGAAGCGTATCGCCTGCTCGATGAAATCCGTTGGGATGGTCGCAGAAAGGAAATTGACCAAAACTGGTATGAAAATGATTTTCTTCAAATCGCATCCCACGAATGCTTTTCAATCCTAAAAATGCTGGATAAACTTGGAGCGGTTAAAGTTGGGCTTTGTGGATCGGGTGCGGCAATGTTTTGTCAAGCTGAATCTAAGGAACACGCCCAGCAAATTGAATCTGATCTCAAGAAGTGTAGCCAGGCGAGGTTGATTGAAAGCGCTTGGGTTGAGCGATCGCTCACTCGAAATGAATCGATTTCAATAGGTTAAAAGTCCCGCGAAGGGTCTCTAGAATATTGACTAAATTACCGATAATTTCGACTAATGGCTTTGACCCAAAAGCAACCCCAAATAACACCGAATTCTCGGTTTAATTCGATCGATTTGACTAGGACCGAGACGTGTTTGAGAGAACTCGATAATATAACGGACGCTTCGGTTTGGTTGGACTCTGGGAAAATACACGCCCACGTGACCGTCAATGAATATTCAACTTGGACGGTGACGTCGTTAAAACGCCAATGTTACGAAAAGGTTGGATTCACGCAAATCCCTCATTCAATTTTGATGTTCAATGAAGGCTTTGCCAACGATTCCGAATCTGTAAACTACTTAGCCGCTTAGGATAGCGTTTCTTCCAGTGCCAGTTCTTTGGCGAGGTTCTCAGCCTCGTGTTTCCGGGCATTTTCAGCATCAATTTCCAAACTTACTGACGCGATATTTTTAATGTTTCGATTCGGGCAATTGTTGCAAACGAAATTAACGTTTATTCCTTGCATCCAATTTGGGATTTTGTCGATTTTTCTTCCGCAACTACAGGTAACCATTTTTTTTAATATTTAGACTTTTCCTTTCTCACTTAATTCTACGTTTGGGGTGTCAACTTTATCCGAGAGCTGTTCGTAGGCCTCTACCGTTTGCAGGTGGCTAATGATTCCGCCAACCAGCATCACAACCCCTGCAACCAGATAAATCAGAGCGAGGTTGTTCTCAGGTAACTGGCCGGGATCACGGATAATGTCTGGTCCGCGCATTAGCCCGGCGATCCCCAGGATAAATAACGCGGCTGACCACCAAAAATATGTGTTTTTAATCCACTGGGGTTTTCCTGGATATTTTTGGCTCACCGATTCTATTTTACCTCCGTTCTTGCGAAACTCTAAAATGAGGTAAAATAACAGCGAGAAAAGGCGATAGGTCTTGAGACCGGCGGATCCTCATAAAAGAGATCAGCCGATTTTTTTTGCGCTTACGAAGTTGTAAAGCAAAGCCGAATGGTTAATCGAAATTTCTGGGCAAAAATCATAGGCAGATTTGTACAAGAAAATGGTGAAAAAATGCCAACTTTAGTCATAGTCGGAGCTCAGTGGGGAGATGAAGCCAAAGGCAAAATGGTAGATGCCTTGGGAGAATCCTCGGATTACGTTGTTCGGTTTTCTGGGGGGAATAACGCAGGTCATACCGTGGTGGTAGATGGCGAGGTCTTCAAGTTCCACTTGATTCCAGCCGGGATTTTGCATCCAGGAGTCACAGCGATTTTAGGATCTGGAATGGTGATTTGTCCTAGAAGCTTACTTGAAGAGCTATCCAAAACTCGTGAAAAGAGAGCCAATCTTGGTAAACTGCTCATATCATCGTCGGCCCATGTCGTATTCCCTTATCACCAGAGATTGGATGAACTCGAGGAATCGGCTCGTGGAGAAAATCCAATTGGCACTACATCCAGGGGGATCGGACCAGCTTATCAAGATAAAGTTGCAAGAATCGGCATCCGGATGGCGGAGTTCGTAGACCCAGCGATATTTCCAAAACGATTCAAGGAATTGGTGAGCTACAAAAATAAACTCATGGAAATGTTTAATGCGCCAGGCTTGGACTTTGACAAATTGCTGGTGGAGTACTCCGCCTATGCGGAGCAACTGCGGCCGTTTGTGATCGACACTGATCCGATTGTTCAAGAAGCGGTGCTGAGCCGGAAAAAAGTGCTTTTCGAGGGTGCTCAGGGAGCTTTTCTAGACCTCGATTCAGGGACTTATCCATACGTCACTTCATCCCATCCGGTAGCGGGGGGAGCCTGCATTGGAACTGGAATTGGTCCCAGGATGATCGATAGCGTTTTAGGCGTTTGTAAAGCCTATTGCACGAGGGTTGGGGCTGGACCATTTCCCACAGAGTTGCACAATGAAATCGGGCAAGCAATTAGGGACAAAGGAATGGAATATGGCACCACAACCGGCAGGCCAAGGCGATGTGGCTGGATGGATTTGGTTGCTCTCAAACAATCATGCCGATTAAATTCATTAAGTGGACTCATTTTAACCAGGCTGGATGTACTAAGTGGTCTTTCGGAAATCAAAGCCGCTATAGGATATGAGCTTGATGGCAAGCAAATTGGGCATGTGCCGTCTAGCGCCGATGAACTTGCGCGAATAGTTCCGATTTACCAAACATTTCCTGGCTGGAAAGAGGAATTGCAAGCAATTCGTAAATGGGAAGAGTTGCCCCAAGGAGCCAAAGATTATATGAAATTCTTGGAAGAATTCACCGAGACTCCGATTGCAATTTTAAGCATTGGACCTGGGCGTGAGCAAACCATTACTTTACATGAAGAGCTTAAATGGGTAAGTTAAAGGAACATAAATAATAATGTGTGCGTAGTTCGCAAGGAGATCAACTATTAAGATTTCAAGGTCAAAATTGAATTATTTTACATATCTAAGAAGACGCGCGACGGTTTTACCAGTATTAGGCTTAACCGCTTCGCCACTCTGCGCAATCGCGCAGACTACAGGAAGTACTGCGACTAAGACTACAGCAAGTGCTTCGACAACTCAGACGACTAGCCAAGAAAAACCTGCAACCACAACCCAATTAACTCTTGTCCAGGCGGTTCAGATGGCAGAGCAAAGGAATGGGACGATCGCGGCCTCGTATGCCCAGTATCACTCGGCAGTTGAGGATAGAATTCAGTCGTTTGCCAATTTTCTTCCAACTGTAACTCCGACTTACGTTTATAACAGTGACCGTTCAACTTTTCGAAATGGTGGAATTTACGGAGCAAATCAAACTGAGGGTTCAGGTACTTCGGTTACGGCTGATTGGCAAATACTCGACCTAGGAGAAAGGAATTTTAACTTTCTATCTGCTCGCAGGTCGGAAGATGCCCGGTATTACCTAGCACTTCAGGCCGTAAGGCAAACCGTATTTAACGTTCAACAAGAATATTATGAGACTTTGCGAGCTCAGGAGCTTTCCAAGGTGGCGGATGCTCAGGTTCAGCGATCATCCACAATTCTGCAGCAAACTCAAGATTCGGTGGCCGCTGGTGCGATCGCCAAAATCGCAATTTATCAGGCAACCGCAGACTACGCAAATGCAAAAGTGCAAGTTCTGGCATCGCAGAACTTGGTTGCGACAAATGGAGCACAGCTAAAAGGATTGATCGGCTACGACGCAGCCCAGACCTTGCCAAGTCTGCAAAAGGTTGGTGAGCCGGTAGTTCCAAAAAATCTTCCATCTCTTGACACGTTTTTAACAGAAGGAATCAAGGATCGCCCAGATCTAATTTCGGAAAGGCTCGATTTACAGTCAATCGACTATTCAAAAAAATATCAAGAACGTCTGGCTAGTCTCCGGATGAATTTAAGTATTGATTATACGCAAAGCATCACCCCGTACCCTTTACAGAGCAGGTTTGCGACTTTGACCTTCACATATCCTTTGTTTGACGGCGGAAGCTCAAGAGCAGCAGCCAGATCGGTAGGGTATCAAGAAGTTGCCGCTCAAGCAACTTTGGATCAAGCAATTCGCTCGGCGAAAGCGGAAATTGAAGCCGATTATCTAACTTTCACCCAAGACGGGGAGCGATTAAGCGCAGCCCAAGAAGCAGAAACGGCAGCCCAGGAAAATTACACGGCTACCTTAGAATCGCAAAAGCTAGGGTCATCAACTCTAATCGACGTTTTAACTGCTCAGGTGAGTCTCGTCACTGCCGATTCTGATCTCATATCGGCTGAATATGACTACGACGAAGCTGAATTAGGTTTAAGGTTAGCCACCGGACGGCCACTTTACGGGCAGCCGCTTACGTAATAAGTACATTGAATGAAAAAAGTGAAATGGATATGGGGCGTGGTTGCGCTAATTGGAATTGTCGCGGTTGGAGCGTTTGTTTTTCGTGGAAAGGATGCGCCTTCGGCTATTCAATATGAATATTCCAAGGTTCAACGCGGCGAGGTATCCCAATCAATTGAAGCTACCGGCACGATTGTTCCCTTAACCCAAGTCGATGTGAAATCGAAAGCCGGAGGGATCGTTGAAAAGCTATTTGTTGATCAGGGATCGGTTGTGAAAAAGGGTCAATTGATTGCCCTGATTGATCCCCGCGATACTCAGTCTTCGTATGAGCAAGCGGCTGCTGATTTAAGTTCCTCCCAAGCATTAGCCCAACAAGCTCAAGATGCTTATGGGCTTCAAAAAAAGCAAAGCACTATGGGGGTTGAAAGTGCTCAAGAAGCCCTCAATACCGCAGAGATTGCACTTCATAAGGCCAAAATCCAAATGGAACAGCAGCCTGCTCTTTCGAGTGGCGCATTGGCTTCCGCCGAAGCTGATTACCAAGGTGCTCTTTCAGATTATCAAAAATTATCAACTGTAACGATTCCTCAGACCAAGAGAGACGAAAGTGGAGCGGTAGCTCAAACTAAAGCTCAGCGGGATTCAGACCAAGCTCAAGTCACACGTGATGAAAATCTCTTAACCAAAGGCTATATAAGCCAGTCGCAAATTGAAAAAGATCGGGCAACCGCAGCTGTGTCAGAGCAAGCCTATGAGCTTGCCAAGCAGCGATTTAGCACTTTGACTCCAGAAGTTAATGCGAATCTTCGCTCTCAAAAAGAGACAATCGCTAGACTCAAAGCTGCTCTTAGCCAGGCTCAAGCGGGGATGTCGAACAACCAAATCGCGATAACAACTTATCAGCAGGCTCAAAAAGCGGTCGATAGTGCTCGAACCGCACTTGATGTAGCGATTGCGAATCAAGCCAATAATCAAATTAAGAAAGAGGACGTGCTTTCGGCGAATTCAAATATTGTCCGGAACCGAGTTGCGGAGCAAAATGCAATGGTTCAGCTTCAATCCACAACGGTCGTGGCTCCGCGAGACGGCGTAGTCACAACAAAGTATTTAGAAGAAGGGACCATCATTCCGCCAGGCACCAGCGTTTATGCTCAAGGAACTAGCTTGGTCCAATTGAGTGACGTTTCAAAGCTTTATGCCGATTGCACCGTAGATGAAGCCGATGTCGCCGCTGTGAAAGTTGGACAAAAGGTAAAGATTGTGGCAGAGGCTTATAAAGAAAGTCCGGTTTGGGGCAGAGTGGTGCGAGTTGATCCAGCCGCTGTCACGGCGAGCAATGTAACAACGGTTTTGGCTAGAGTGCTGGTTTTGCCTCACCAAGATCCAAGCGTAAAACTTTTGCCGGGAATGAACACCTCATGCGATTTTCTCACGATGGATCGGGAAAACGTGCTTTACGTGCCAAATCAAGCCATTCAGCAGGATGAAAAGGGAACTTTCGTGCTGACTCAATCGGCAGATCCGCTCAAACCGACTAAGGTATACGTCCAAACCGGAGCAAGTGGAGATGATAACACCGAGATTACCAGTGGTCTTAAGGAAGGCGAATCGATCGTTACTGCAACAATAAACATCGCTCAGGATGAAGCGATTCAGAAGCAAATGGAGCAGGCAGCACAGGGCGGCGGGCTAGCTGGTGGCGGAGGCACAAAAATGAAGAGTTACGCCACAAAAACCAAAAAGAAGAAGTAATAGCCTCCCATGAGATTTGAAGATCAAATTATATCCGCGTTTCGCGCGATTGTATCTAATAAACTTCGCTCCTTATTGACCATGCTTGGCGTGGTTATAGGCGTAGGTAGTGTGATTGCTATGATCGGAATTGGTGAAGGCACTAAGGAGCAATCTCTTAAGAATCTTGAGCGTATGGGTACCAATATGCTTATGGTCTGGCCAAACTGGCGTCATGGCAAAGTAACCGGTGGTACCGGAAGCAAACCAATTCTTGAACAAGTGGATGTACAAACCATCCGAAGAAACGTCCCTCTGGCACAATACGTTACTGGCGAAGTTGATGGCGGCGTGACTGCAACCTATGGAGATAGTACAACCAGTACTGATGTTACTGGAGCCGAACCTTGTGTGCGCTTTATCCGAAACGCTACTGATATGTATCAAGGAGGTTGGTACAACGATAAAGATGAATCTACTGCCAATAGAGTGTGCGTGTTAGGCTATAAGGTTTACCAAGATATTTACTCGAAAGGCAACGCAGTTGGCACAACTGTTAGGATTAATCGTGACAATTTTAAGGTTTTAGGAGTTATCGACTATAAAGGTGGATCAGGATTTTGGAATCCTGACGATCAAATTTACACGCCTCTTTCAACTGCAATGGAACGGGTTTTAGGTAGAACGAAGCTTGGCTCGATTTACGTTCAGGTAGCCAATCCCGATTTGATGGTGTATGCTCAGGGCAAGATCGAAGACGCGCTAGACGCAAGTCGAACTAACGCAAGCGGTGATTCTTTGTTCAGAGTAATGAATCAAGGTGACGCCATCCAACAGGCTCAATCTCAAACTCAGCTTCTAGGAGTTTTGCTAGCAGGTATCGCATCGGTATCGCTCTTAGTAGGCGGAATAGGCATTATGAATATCATGTTAGTAAGCGTCACTGAAAGGACTCGCGAGATTGGTCTGCGGAAAGCGATAGGCGCACGTAGAGCCATGATACTTAGACAGTTCTTACTAGAAAGCATAGTGATGTGTGCGATTGGCGGATTTATCGGCATAATCCTGGGATCGGGTGGGGTTTATTTAGTGGCTCCGCTTATGCATGTTCCTCCGATAGTTAATATCAAAGCAGTCATGATGGCAGTTGGATTTAGTGTATTTATTGGCGTATTCTTTGGGCTATATCCGGCGATTAGAGCAAGCCGACTATTGCCGATTGAGGCCCTCCGATTTGAGTAAATTTTAAATGACTTCAGAAACCATCATTTCCATAACCGATTTAAGCAAAGACTACATTAGTGGTGACAATGTAGTCCACGCGTTAAGGTCCGTCAATTTAGAGATTTCTCAGGGTGAATTTGTGGCGATTATGGGTCCGTCGGGGTCAGGGAAATCAACCTTTATGAACATCTTAGGATGCCTAGATAGACCCACTTCCGGCAAGTACCTTCTGAGCAACCAAGCGGTCGCCAATTTGAGCGACGACGAACTGGCTGACATTCGAAGTAAATATATTGGATTTGTTTTTCAATCATTTTATTTATTGCCCAAAACCCCTGCGATTAAAAACGTTGAGCTTCCTTTAGAATACGCGGGAGTTAAGAACCGAACAGAAAGAGCACTTGCCGCTTTAGAGCGGGTTGGTTTAGGTCAAAGAATTCATCACAAGCCTAGCGAGCTTTCCGGAGGTCAGCAACAAAGAGTTGCGATCGCCAGAGCAATTGTAAATAATCCGGTTCTGATCCTAGCTGATGAACCTACCGGTAACCTTGATTCGAGGATTTCGGAAGAAATTTTAGCCGTATTTCAAGATTTAAACCGCCAAGGGAAAACGATTGTCGTAGTTACCCACGAAGAGGAAATTGCCCGCCATTGCAAAAGGGTTGTCCGGTTTAAGGATGGAAGGCTCACGGTTGATGAGCAAATTGCAAACCCGGTTGACGCTTTCGAAGTCTTAAAGAATATGCCCGATCCGGATGCGCCTGGCACTCACGGACCAGAAACTGTGCATCCGATTGCGGTCTCCTAATCGAAGACTGAATCAACTCAAATTGCGGTTGCGGAGGCTACGTGGTCGGGGTCGGCGTTGAGCTTCGCGAACTTTTAAGTATGACTCAGCTTGCAGCGGTAGGAATGTCAGCCGTTCTTTTGCCCGATCCGAACTTGTGGGAAACTTCGGTTGTAGATGGTACAAATCGGATTGCCACAAGGAGCGTGCTGAGGATGTTCTGCTGCTTTTCGATGATCGGAACAAAGCAAAATGAATACAAAATGATGGCACTGCTTGATTCCCCTGATGAAATGACTCGACTTTACACTGCTGCGCATTTTGCCGCGATCTCCTGCGGCGATCCATATTCCGTGTTGGTTATCGGAAGCGAGACTAGAGTGCTCCGCGCCAATCCGGATTGGCATGACAAATATCTGAACGACCTCAAAGCGCAAATTGATTATTGGAGAACAAAAGCACCTGAGATAATTAATAATCTTGACAAACCCAACGAAAATGTTCAGCGCGCTCGCAGAACGTATCAGTATTTTAACTGAACCTTTTCCGATGCAATCCGGAATCGGGGAATAGGGTCCAAAAGGTTATAGATTCTGAAAAACCTCATGAAAAAAAGTTGTCATGGCTGATTACTCAGTTATTGAGTCGTGTCTTCGACAAACAAATCTGGCGACGTAAATGAGCTATCGGTTTCCCCGCCGTCATCCAATCCATTTTCTCCCGCTGAATAAAGCAAAAATTGATTCCCCTTAGGCACGTAAAAAAATGGCAGACCTGAATAAGGGTCTTCGTTCATTCCGCTTTCCAACGTTGGCTCCTTAGTCGGAGCCGTCTTTGTGGTTTTAATTTGCGCCAAGATGTTCGCATAAAGGGCAAGCATCCGGGTTCGGGCTAACGATTCATCGTCTACTTTGAGCCAGGGGCGATCCGTCATGAGTATAGCCTTGGCAAAGGAGTTCCAAGGAGTTTTGTGATTCACGGGAAAGACTGGAGGAGTTGCGCGTTTCGCTTTTGGCAAAAGTGCATTTGTACTTAGCCAATTTCTTTCAACCATCGCCTGCTCGGCAAGAGACTCAAAAAATCTGCGACTAGCGGGCGAAGTTGGATCGCCATCAATTGTTAAGGCTTCAATGCCAGGTTGAACTACCGGGCCAAATTTATTTGTCAGTTCATTGATTTGTTTATTTGAGGCGTCGGTTTGAACCTCCAAAACCATTTGCATCATGGCTGCAAATTCATTTGTTATTGTGATTGCTCGTCCCGGACGATTTCCCAACGTAGCTACCAGACCTCTGGATAGCCGCTCCAATTGCGAAGCTCCCAACTGATTTATGAACGGCGCGAGTGCTTTGCGAGCCCCATCGATTATTTCATCGCCCGCGATTGCGTCAAGGGCGTCTGCGCCGAGGAGAACTTGGCCAAATCGAGTTGCCTGGAGGGTATCATTTACGGCTGCGTCAAAGTTTTGATTAGCACATTCAAATTCAATTCGCCAGCCGAAATGATCTCCTAAAAATGATAATCCCTGCCGCGTGGTTTTAGGCTCAGTCACAGAATAAACATAAACGCAGGGGCCGGAAAGGATCGGTCCAAGCTTTTGCATCTGAGGACGGAGCAGGCGATCCACCTTAATTTCCTGAGCCTGGGACAAATTTACAGAGCGCAAATACTTCTGGCACGATTGCAACGAGTCATCGCCCAGGTTTCGAAATTCTTCGAATGAATTATGAGAGGCCGATACGGTCGCAACTGGTGCCGACCAACTCGGCAGGGGAAGTTCGTTGGTACCGTGGCATCCTTGAATGAAAAAGCAAGCGACAACTGCCCAAAGGCATCGCCAGCTAGGACTAATCTTGGATAATTGGCGATTGATCACTAACGATTCAAGGCTACCCAAATGATTCACATTGGTAAGACGTTCGCGGGTAACTTAGAGCGAGTGCATAAAGCCGTTATTTTAGCTGCGGGCAAAGGGAGTCGGCTTTATCCGATCACCCATCACATTGCAAAGCCACTTCTTCCGATTGCAAATAAGCCCACGATGTATTACGCGTTCGAGCGGCTTGCGGAGATGCAAATTTCAGATGTATGCGTGGTTGTGGGCGAAAACGAAGGCGAAATGAAGTCGTTTCTCGAAGATAAATCGTCGAATGGGATTAATATTAGTTATGCAAAGCAGAATCATCCGAAGGGGCTGGCGGACGGAGTGGCAGCGGCTAAGGAATTCGTAGCCGGCGAGCCGTTTGTTCTTTATCTGGGGGATTCGATTTATAGCGAGGGATTTGAAAGTTTTGCCGAAAGATTTCGGCGCGGGGGCATCGCAAATCTGAATATCGTTGCTGAGGTTGAGGATCCGCGCCGGTTTGGGGTTGCAACCCTTGATGGAGATCGCATTGTTAACTTGGTGGAAAAACCAGTGTTGCCGGAATCAAATTGGGCAATGGCAGGGCTTTATTTCTTCGGGCCTGAAATCTGGGATGTCCTTCAAGATTTGAAACCCAGCGCAAGGGGCGAATATGAAATTACGGACGCAATTCAGCTTCTCATTGATCATGGGGCTGTGGTGGAAGCGGGAAAGTATGGCGGCGTTTGGTTTGACACCGGCACCCGCGAGTCATTTTTGGAAACCTCTTTCTTTCTTTCCGGAGAGGAGGCTAGAATTGACCCAAGTGCAAGTGTAAAAGGTCATGTTGGCGTTCACGTGGTTATCGGCGAAGGGGCGACTGTTGAATGTGAATCAATTGCCAATTCGGTTGTGCTTCCAAATGCCAGGATCACAGGAGATAAGCGGATATTTCAGTCTATTTTAGGAGGCAGTTGCGCCTTGCAAGACGACGCCATATCGACCATTTTATGGGATGGCAAACCAAGGGAATGAGAATTTCAGATTGAAGGACACGTGCGGGCAGGCGACCGAATTTGGAAACTATGCACGCACGGAATCCGTTAGTCTATATTATAATTAGCGAGAAATTGCGAAAAGGAGGTAACTATCTTTGTCTGAACATCAATCGCAATCTTTAGAATTTGAGAACTTGCCACTTTTGCGGGTTGAGTATTCTATTTTTTTCGAGCCTTTGGCAATACCGACTTTAGATGAGATATTTGCGTTACGTCGTACCTTTCAAGATCAACTGCCTGTTGTTTCAGATTTTTCGGGACCGGTAGGTCCAATCAATTTTTCGGTTGGGTCAGGACCCGGCGTGGGCCTCGATAACTTCGAGGAAGGCCTTGGCTTAGCAGTTCGTCAGAACAGACTAATAGTGGCCTGGCAAAAAATTAATCCAAATACCGATTACGTTCGATTTGAACGGATTAAGCAAATCGTGCTAGGTGCCTGGAAGCTACTAGAGAACCGGAAAATAATAGCTGCGACTGGCGTTTATGCTAACTTAGTAAACACCGACCAGGGCAGTCCGGAAAAATATCTTTTAAAGCATCTGTTCTCACCCCTAAAAGTAGGAGACGGATCGGTTCCGACAGAGGTTAGACTGGCTTGGCGCCTGGCAACGGGCACCTTTAAACTTTTTGTCTATCCTATTTCCGAAGGTACAATGATTGAAAACTTTTTTGTGGTTGAACCTGACCAAGAATCGGAACCATACACAAAAAATGATCCGGAACCATATATAAATATAGTTCACTCGGAACTTATTCGGGTTTTTGACTCGCTGATAACAAAACATGCTAGAGACACTTGGAAAATTAGAAGAAGCTAACCATGCCTGGAGGGGGCAGTGTAATGCATCCGGTTTCAATTCTGCAGATCAAGGCGGTGGCGGAAATGGCTACCAGGACTTAAACACTAATAGGATTTGGATCATTCGGAGCCTAGCTGAAAAAGCAAAGCGTTCGTTAGATGCAGCTACGGTTGTCGCCCGAGAAGAAGGAATAGCTTTGCCATCAGAAAAAGCGCAAAAACGCGGCAACATACGGATCGCTTACCTTGCAAATCTACTGACATCTGCCCGGTTTCAAGGTGATCCTACTATCGGGGCGACCGTTACCGACAACGGTGGTATCGAAATTTTTGGATCTTATTGGGGCACCTATGGCAGATATACTATTCGAATTGATCAGAATGGTGATTACTTAGGTTTGAGCGAAACTCAATGGATCCCAAGATAGAGGTTCAGCGGTTCTTGAGACGGTACTTGTCTAAGAGGCATTGCTTTAAAGTCGAACACGAGTGGGTAATTTCTTCTGAATTATTTTATAAAGTTGGTGAATCAGAGATATCATTCCACCTGCAGTCCGACGAAGGATTTGAATTGGATAATTATCGGCGAGCCTATACGACTAATACTGGTACCATTCCGGGGGTAATTCAATTATCGCGCGAAGTTTTCCAAGGTGCCCTCTTACCAGTGCCGTATCCATCCGTTGATGAACATGACAGGCAACAGTACAAGGATTTCCATTGCGTTTGGCCAACTAACTCAGATAAAGCAGAGCAAATGGCAGCTTTGGTACAAGAAGAGTTAAACCAAGTCGACGGCCTCGTAAAAGTGGCTTTCGAACCAGGAAAAGCAAAAAAGTAGGGTCAAATCTGACGGATCCCACGTAACGCAAGGAAGAGTGCAAAACTCTAGTCAGCGCTCTTCCTTGCGGTAGTGAAGCTCAATTGTAAGAGATGACCATTGCAAAATGTCATACAAGGATTGCAACAGCCATTAAACGGTCCATGGCATTCAATTAGGTTGCCTAATGGGTCAGAGGTGTACTGAGTTTCGGCACCGCCCCGGTTCTCATACACAAGCTCACCGTCAATCGTCGCGTAAGTTACGGACATTGCCGTTTAGTCATTTCCCTATAAGTCAATATCAACTTCATGGAAAGATTCGCACGTTAGCGAAGGCTCCTTAGGAACGCGCTCACCTTAGTGGTAAGCGCGATACTTGCAAGTAGAAATACAATAATCATATTGCCCAAATCGAACCTGTTGAGTATCAGGAGCCAAATCGCCATTAAGATGACCAGGACGGTTTCTCCTAAGTGCAACGCCTCAACCTGAAGGTTTCCCAGATAAGCCATTACAAGCAAGGCGAGAAAAAGGAAGGAAGTTGCCCCCCACAAGGTAAGACCGTTTGTAACGAACCCGAGGTGCTGCCCTAAGGCTAGTGCCAAATACACGAACAGATCGCAGGTGATTATTTCATCCAGTGCAAGGTTTTTCTGCCCTAAATTTTTTACTGCGACCGCGCTACTGGGGGGAAATTATGAAACATAAGCAGTTTTTACTCCACCTCTATTTTCCATCATGAGCCTTCCGTTCACAGTTGCATAAGTAACTGACATTGCCATTACTGATTTACCTCGCCTAAATAATCTGCTTTGTCCCAGATGTAGGTTGTGGTTTGAATTGAATCAGATCGCATTTCTTACTCATATCTTCAAAGCCCCTCTATTTCATTAGTCTATCCGATTAAAACTATACCCGTGGTCACTTCTTTAAGCGGGTAATTTTAGCAATTAAGTCGCGAAAAAGAAACAAGGAGTTTAATCCGAAAACGGCGCATCCGCAGACGGAAATAAAGCCCACCAATTCAATTGAATGAGAATATTTGCCCACCCAACCACCTGCAAAGGATAAACTATAGCAACCATACAGTACTAGTAGACTTACAACGAAAAAAACAGCTGATATTATCTTCAGCCAAAGATGAAACATAAGTCGGTAATTCCTGATATGAGTGAGGGTAGCAAAAGCGGCGGCAATGGCATCGGCGATAATCTCGCGCACGTTAAGCAGTTAGTGGTCGCATAATCCAACACTGCTAATGCGCCACAAAGGCATTTAAGATTCCACCCGCACGAAGAAAAGAGATTCCTGGAGACGCACAAAGCTAATGTGCAATCGCATTCACACCGCCTAAACGGATTGCACCAATCCCAAAGGAATTGGGCAAGGCAATTGTCGTGATCTTTGCAGCATGCATCTATACCATTGATTGGTAGCTGAGTGCCTCCATTTCCGTTTTGGGGTCCACAGTAATTTCCATAACCGAAAAAGAGTCCGCTCGGATCAACTAAATTTATTGGATTGCCCATTACATACCCATATGCGACTTGGCTTGGCCAGAAGGGGTCGACGGTGAGCCAGCGGGTGAGATCGGGGCGGAAAATGCGCGCTCTAACGTAAATGGAGTTGTCCGAATCGGTGTAATATCCTAAAAATCCAACATAACCCCAATTACTTGGATTCGTTCCCGTCGATGTCCGTATTTCGCCATAAGACCAATACTCGGCGGTATAGTTGAAACTCCGTCTGGTCCATGGCATTCAATCAGTTTGCCTAAAGGGTCAGAGATGTACTGCGTTTCCACGCCACCTCGATTCTCGCAAACTAGTTCTCGATCAATCGTTGCCTATCTTACTGCTGCTGATATATCTTGTGTAGCCCGATTAAATAATCCGCTCTGCTATCAGGCAGATATTGCACCAATTCAGATTCCAGCGACGAACCGCCAAGAATCAGATGCCAAAAACGCAAGCAGCAAGACGAAACCGAGGCAAAAAAGACAGCACAATAAGCGACTCCGTTAATCTCTCGGAATCGCTTATTGAAATATATGGGCGAATGAAGAACCGGTAAGGTTCTACTTCGTCACAACTTAGCTGCCAGCGGTGCCAGCGGTGCCAGCAGTACCAGCAGTACCGGCTGTGCCTGCAGGAGTAGTTGAGCTACTGCCGCATCCAGCAAGGATTCCAGCAACGACTATTACGGCGAAAGTGAGTGTAAGAATTTTCTTCATGTTTTTCAGTTTTCTCGATGAGCGCGAAAAAGATTAAAATCGATTAACGATTGCGAACTTTTCCCCCTAATGCCGATAATACCACCTATTCACAAGTGCTTACCGGTATAAAGTTTGACTAAACATTATTATCCGAAGTTACAGCTTCTAGTTACAAGCGAATCAGGTAAGATCAAATCAGTGGATTCTAGATTCGATCTTGCAAGCCGGATTCTTTTGTTAAATCCGAACCAGGGTTCATTGCGCCTAGATATTCGGCAAATTCGCCGTAGCTAGGGAAGCTGGATTTGCGCAATTAATTTGCTCACCACTCCTTACCTTCCCACCAATTAATTGGTTCCCTGCAGTTTTTATTTTTGGAGTCATTTCAGACTCATCACACCAATCCATTATTAAGAAAAATTTATTATGTTGAAATACGACGATATACGACACCTCGACGACGAATACGTGATGCGAACATATAAGCGAATGCCCGCGCTTTTTGTGCAAGGATCGGGCTGCAATCTTTGGGATAATCGCGGCAACGAATATCTAGATATGCTCGCGGGCATCGCGGTTTGCGTACTCGGTCATTGTCATCCAAGCATTGTAAGCGCGATCACGCGCCAGTCCCAACAACTCATGCACGTTAGCAATTTAATGCTGACCGCCCCTCAGGCTTTGCTCGCAAAAAGGCTTTGTGAAATCGGTGGGATGGATAGAGTTTGGTATGGTCAGTGCGGAGCTACCGCTAACGAAGCCGCGATAAAGCTTGCCAAAAAGCATGGTAACTCGAAAAGACCAAGCGGTGATTACGAAATCGTGGCCCTGCAAAAAGGATTTCATGGGAGAACTTTAGGCGCACTTTCTGCAACTGGTCAGCGCAAATATCAGCGATCTTTTGAGCCAATTGTGCCTGGATTTGTCCACGTTCCCCCAAATGACATGGCCGCTCTTAAAGATGCGGTTGGACATCAAACGGCTGCGATTATGGTTGAGCCGATTATGGGCGAAGGCGGCGTGCAGATATTGGATCCTTCTTATTTAGAGCTTGCGAGAAAGCTATGCGATGAATTTGGGGCTCTCCTGATATTTGATGAAGTTCAGTGCGGAATGGGCAGAACGGGCAAGTGGTTTGCATTTCAGCACAGCGGCGTTGTTCCCGATGTATTGGTGCTCGCAAAAGGACTCGGCGGAGGCTTTCCAATTGGAGCGATGCTGGCAAGAGGCAAGGCAGCCGACGTCTTGGAGCCAGGAGATCAAGGGTCAACCTTTGGCGGCAACCCTCTAGGCTGTTCGGTTGCTCTAGCCGTTATCGATACCATTGACCATCAGGATTTGCTTCAAAATGCAGCTTCCATCGGAAAATATCTCAAAGGTGAGCTGGAAAAATTTGGTCCGATTGTTGAGGAGGTAACCGGGGCTGGACTCATGCTTGGGATACGCCTCAGCAAGCCAATTGCAAAAGACGTCGTTACCCGGGCGTTTGAGAAGAAATTGATTATCAATGCGACCAGCGATGACATGCTTCGGCTACTGCCCCCGCTCATTTTGACCGAGGCTCAAGCGGAGCGAGCCCTAGACATTATCGCGGAATGCCTTAAAGTTAAGCGAACTCCCGCAGTTTCAACCCGAGTGATATCGGATCGACCCCAGCCCTTGCACGACGTTTTGGCAATTGATGACCTTTCGGATGGTCAACTCATTCAATGTTTAGAACTTGCAAGTCATCTTAAACAGCAGCGGCACTCATCTTCTGCTTTTGTGCCCCAAGTTGATAATCGCTCGGTTGCGCTGGTGTTTGAAAAGGCGTCTCTTCGAACCAGGGTTTCGTTTGAAACGGCTATTCGGGAGCTTGGCGGTCAGCCAATTTATTTAACCCGAGCCGATATCGGGATGGGAGATCGGGAAGCGGTTAAAGATATTGCGAGCAATTTAAGCGGCTGGGTGAGCGTTATTGTGGCGCGGATGTTCTGGCAACGCGAGCTTTGTGAGCTAGCCGAATTTGCAACGGTGCCGGTAGTGAACGCTTTGACTGAAATGGAGCATCCATGCCAAGCCCTGGCTGATATGCAGACGATTCGCGAAGAGTTTGGCGTTGAAAAAGTGAAAATTACCTACGTTGGAGATGGAAACAATGTGTCTCGCTCGCTTGCAAAAATCGCAACTCGATTAGGATATCCGATAACTTTGTGCGGCCCATCGAATTTCCAGCTTGAGCCGATTCCTGGGTTGATTCAAACCGCGAGTCTAGAGGAAGGATTAGCTGATGCTAAAGTGGTTTACACGGATGTTTGGGTATCGATGGGGGATGAGCACGAGCAGGAGCATCGTTCAAAAGTTTTTGCCGCATATCAAGTTGATTCCAAGGTAATGTCGCTTGCCAGCCCAGATTCCATTTTCATGCATTGCCTTCCGGCTCGGCGGGGAATCGAGGTGACCGACGAGGTGATGGATGGGATTAACAGTCGAATTGTTCCCCAGGCCGAGAACCGCCTTCACGCTCAGAAAGCACTGTTGAAGATGGTCATGGGTTGGTAGTAAAACATGCGGCGAAGAGAAATATTCCCTCTTGCTAGACGGGCGCACCCGACTTTGCCGAGTTTGGAGAATGTACCTCCACTTGAGCGGCGATTCCCAAAACTGCTCGTAGCGGCACATTTTTGATCAGCGTTCGTGTAGCTTTTTAACTTTTTTCAAGAATCGCAACATTTCCTTCCTTGGGTTCAAAATTGACGTTGGATGGCAAAAAGGCGCGAATAAAACCAACTTTTGGAGAAAAAGCGGGACATGCCAGTTGACAAACTCGGGGGGGGGGTAAACAGAATCCATATGAAAAATTTACATATCTCCTTAACGGTTGTAACCGTTTCGGTCGCAACCACTTTAATTACCTGCACCTCGATTGCTTCACGACCCGGTAGTACTTACCTACCAAGACCTAAGCCGAGGGGCACCGCTATTTGCGATACCTATATTGATGCCTGCGGAAGCGGAGTTTGCCAAGAAGATATTAACTACAATTCATGGAAAATAATCCCTACGGGATATCAAAGATGCGCCAAAGGCGGGTTTTTAGACCCGTGCAACACGGGAACATGCTATACATTTTACTATACTGGAGGCGGTTGCACAAATTACAATAATCAAACGACTGCGCCCGAGTCATGGTGCGACGCGGAGGTATTACCCCCTCCTCCTCCACACTAGAATCGAGGTCACTTCCCGAGAACTGAGGCTAATTAATAATGAGATATGTACCAAAACGAGCAAGGGCTTTTACTATGGTAGAAGTATTAGTAGTGATCATCATAATCGCCATCCTTGCCGCAATTCTTTCGACTGCTATTTTGAGTGCAATTGAAAGGGCTAAAACGGCGTCGTGTGCCAATAATCTGGACCAGATTCAAAAAGCCACCACACTATATGCTTCCGACAACGATGGTTTTTATCCGCCGGATTCTTTGCCATACTCAGACCTTGGTCATCATAAAACTAACAAATTAAGTTTATTTAAAATTGAGGTGATGCCGTATTTGAAATCAGACGACGTATTTAGATGCCCTGCTGGGAAGTATTATCACACGTTGCACAGTTGTACAAGGACATCCACCCAATACGATTCGTCTTACTTTGCCGACTATGCCAACTTCGGGAAAACTTCATTTAATAAAAAAGCCGGGACCACCACCATTTACTTTCAAGGAGATTCTGATCCTCGTCCTTCTGAATCTTGCTCATTTCAAGACTGCTACGACGATCTTGAGTCTGACTGGGGTAGCCTTGATCAGCCTACTTCTCACGGCGAGTTTACAAACGCCGCATACCTTGACGGTCACGTTAAATTGATACCCAGCTCGCAGTCTCGTCAATGTTGGGACGTAACCAAGTATCCGATCCTTCTCCAATAAGCACTATGCAGTATCTTAAACCTGTCTGTTTGGGGATTATGTCATGCCTGATCACATTATTTTTAGTATTAAGGTTTGGATTGCCAGTGCCGCTGGAAAGGGCCGCAGAAATTAACCAAGCGAACCATTTGGCAAGCGTTATGTCTCCTGAGCACAGGCAAATCATCCAAAATTATATCGCCGCGAACTTTAGCAAAGATGACAAATCCCGGTCGACCCTATTTGCATTCGACGACGCCGAGTGTCCCTTCTGCGACCAAGCCGACCGCCCGCTCGATAAGCTCGTAAGTGAAACCACAGTTAATTTCCATTTGATTGAGATGCCATCCCCAATGCACCCTTTTGCTTTGTTTGCAGCAAAACTCGAAACTCTTGCACTTTTGAAAGGAAAATTTGTTCAGTTCCATCCAGCACTTTACAGCACCATGTTTTGGAGCAAACCGGTACTTATTCACCTAGCTGGGTCCTACGGAATTACTCCGTCGGAAATTGAATCTGAGGCAAACTCCGGCCCAGTACTTGATAAGCTGAAAAAAGACAAAAATTTTGCCGACGCCCTTCAGGTTGACGCTACTCCTACGTTTATTCTTGTACGATCTGATGGCGACACATTCACTACTCATTCGGTGGATCAATTGACCTGCGTAATGTAAGGCTTCCACCCCGAGCAGTGCGAACCAGTAGTTGGAGCTTAGGTGCGATCACATTTGGAATTGCCACTTACTTGACGCTTCCAACTCTCGTGCCAAAATAGATAAATGATCGTAGTCATGGAAGTCCGGGCCACTCAGACCCAAGTGGATTCAGTGGTGAATTTCTTTACCGATAGAGGAATTACGCCACTGGTTCTGCCCGGTGAAGATCGGACTGCTATTGGGATTCCGGCAACGTTGACCACCGACCAACGCACTTCCTTCGAAGCAATAATCGGCGGAATGGAAGGGGTGAGCAAGGTCACCCAGACGTCTTATCCTTATAAGCTGGCCAGCCGTGAGTGGCATCAGGAATCGTCGGTAGTCCAGGTTGGCAAGGTCAAAATCGGCAAAGGATTTACCGTAATCGCAGGTCCTTGTTCGATTGAATCGCTTGAACAAATGCGTGAATCGGCAAAAATTGTGAAGGAATCGGGCGCCACGGTTTTGCGGGGCGGAGCGTTTAAGCCAAGGACTTCTCCTTATTCATTTCAAGGTTTAGCCGAAGAGGGTTTGAAGATTTTGCAGGGTGTTGGCAAAGAATTTGGGCTTGCAACTATCACGGAAGTGATGAGTCCAGATATGGTTGAAATGGTCGCCAAATACTCTGATATATTGCAAATTGGGGCTAGATCAATGCAGAATTTCCCGCTATTGGTCGAAGCTGGAAAAAGCGGCAAACCGATATTTTTAAAGCGCGGACCAAGTGCGACGATCGATGAATTTCTTCTTGCGGCTGAGTACGTTTTAGGCCAAAACAATGCCGAAGTTATTCTTTGCGAGCGCGGAGTTATGCCGCTTGATCGAACCTACACAAGAAATACTCTTGATCTTTCAGCCGTACCCGTGCTTAAAGAGCATTCTCATTTGCCCGTAATTGTGGATCCATCCCACGGCACTGGAGTTGCAAAATATGTGTTGCCAATGGCTAAAGCGGCGTACGTGGTCGGGGCGGATGGAATCATGGTTGAGATGCATCCCAACCCAACTAAAGCCCTTAGCGATGGGTCGCAGGCCCTTAATCCTGAAAAATTTTCTCAACTGATGAGCGAAATTCATCGGTTAGAAGCGGCTCTTGGGTAGTGGGCAGATCGAGACCCAATCAAACTTTTTAATATGGCAGACGAAGAGCATCAATACCGGAACGAATGGGAGTTGTTCTTTAATTCTCATGCGCCTTATTATCTGCAAAATCCATTTACAGAAAACACGATTAGCGAGGTTGATTTCCTGCTTTCTCTCTTTTCCCTGCCAAAAGGAGCAAAAATTCTGGATGTCGGGTGTGGCCCTGGGCGTCATGCAATTGAGCTGGCGTCGCGAGGATACCAAGTTACCGCAATTGATTTTTCCCAGAAGATGCTTGAAGAAGGCGGAAGGCTTGCGGCTGAGCGGGAAGTTGAAGTTGATTTTGTACTTGCGGATGCGACCGAGTTCGTCACATCCAAACCGCACGACATGGCAATTTGCCTTTGCGAGGGAGCATTTAACATCGTTGGTCACAGCGAGGATCCGCTTACTCATGACATTGCGATACTCAAGAATGTAGCTAAATCTCTTAAACCGGATGCGCCGTTTGTGCTGAATGCGCTCAATGGATATCGCACGATTCGCAATTTAACCGACGAGGCGATTGCTTCAAAATCGTTTGATCCGCTCACCATGATTTCGGTTGGCGAGCATGTTTGGCACTTGCCTGAAGGGACGACTAAATTGAATATCCGGGAGCGGCTGTATACGCCTCCGGAGGTCGCGGCGATGCTTCATCATACTGGCTTTAAGGTGCTGGCCTTGTATGGAGGAACTGCGGGCGAATGGGGCAAACGTCCTTTGCGGCTGGATGAAATCGAGGCCCTGTTCGTCTGCACCAAACGGATCTAGGTTGGTGCAGAAATCGAGGCTGTTTGCGCGGAATCAATTTGACCAAATGATTGCAGCAACGATTACGACTGCGACCAAGGTAGTCTCGAAAGCTGCAAAGGTCCTTCAAAATATAGTTGGTCCGAGTTGGCCAACGACCAGGCAGACACGATTACATGATCTAACTTTACTTTAAAAAATTCGGTGCGTATCTTAGTTATCAATTTCCCAACTAGCAGAAGCAGGGAAAATAGACCTAATGCTAATCAAATTACATCTACAAGCTTGATTATTTTTTTATCCACGAAAATATACTTTTTTGCTCAACGCATTTGAGGAATTACTGGAAATATGGGACATAATGTCTCCCATCTTGCTTTTGAAGCATTACGTTAGGGCGCGGGAAAACGCCATGTCTTCCTACCGGTCGGCAAAGCGAAATGAGGAGTTGTTGCAAACCTTGACATAACGTTTCCCATTTCGCTTGTAAAGAGTGACGTCAGGCAGGAAATGACCGAGATTCTATTTATATGATTCTAAGCGGGAGTACAACAAGCTTTCCAAACCATGCACGGCGACCATCCCCGCCATAGAACTTTGCTGCAAAACCTCGCTGTCGTCAAAGCTTGCAGCCGTTTCGCTGTACAAAGCGTGCTCGCTGTTCCGACCCATCACTTGCAGACTTGATTTGTAAAGTTTAAGGCGCACGCTGCCCGTGACTCTGCGCTGAACTGAATTTGAAAACGCGGTTAGACCCTCCATGAGCGGCTCCCACCAAAGACCCTTGTAGGCTAGATCAGCCCATGCCGCATCCACCTGCGCCTTAAATGCGCGCTCGGCGTGAGTGGTTACAAGGGCCTCCAAGGCTTTATGCGCGGCAATGAGGAGAACCGCGCCAGGGCACTCATAATTTTCTCGCACCTTTAGCCCGATCATCCTGTCTTCCATGATGTCGATTCTCCCGACTCCGCAATCCCCTGCGATTTCATTGCATGCAAGGATTATCTTGAGGGGATTTCCTGCGATTGTTGCTCCGTTATCGATAACTTTTACGGGTATGCCTTTAACAAAATGAATTTCTACTTCACTTGGTTTATCTCGAGACGAGTTTAAAGATTTGGTCCACTGGAAAATCTCTTCCGGAGGGGAATAATTCACTTCTTCAAGGCGACCTCCCTCAATTGATCTGCCCCATAAATTTTCATCGATTGACCAGATTTTTTCCTTGCTGATCCCAATTGGCGCCCCAACCTTTTCCGCATATTCAATTTCCCAGCTCCTTGTGAGGTTTCCTTCACGGATCGGAGCGATGATTTGCACCTCCGGCATAAACCGCCTCAGCCCAAATTCGATCCTGAACTGGTCGTTGCCCTTTCCGGTGCAGCCATGAACGAAAGCATCAATCCCCCCCAGTTTCTTGGCCATTTCTGCCGCTTTTTGGGCTATCAGGGGTCTGGCAATTGAGGTGCTTAAGGGGTATCCAAAATAATCGGCATTGAACCCAATAGCTGGGCCGCAAAATTCGCGGGCGAATTCTTCTTTGGCGTCCACTACGTAATGATTTGTGCCCAAAGTTTTGGCTCTTTCAGCGGCTAAATCAATATCATCTTGAGGCTGACCGACGTCGATGGTAACGGTTGAGATTGAATCAAATCCCCTTTCGCGCATCATCGGAATGCAAACCGTGGTGTCTAGTCCGCCGGAATAAATGATCAGGGCATGTGGCATAGGAAGCTTAAATTTTACTTGATTGGGGTCTTACTCTACAGAAAAATTGAGTGCGGTTCTCCAATTGCCGCATGGATGCGGCTCAGCATAGTTTCTCCGTCTTCGCTGAAGAAGGATAAACTGATGGTCGACCTGGATGGTGACCCTGGGAAGAGGAAGATGGAAGAAGAAGCGTATATACTTGCCAAGCTTTCGAAAGCCAATCGGGTTAACTTGCAGATCGGTTGAGTGTAATCTTAAATCGTCAAGATTAAGTGCAACTTTTAAGAAACACCCCGCGCGGAGCGCACCCCTCCGCAGAGGGGAACCTAGCAGGCGGCATCTTCACCGATAAAAGTTTGAAAACGGAAGGCACCGAAGTCGGGGAATTTACGCGATAACTTATAGCTTAAAGCCGATGTCCACGATGCCGGTGACGCCAACGCCAGGCACCGGGGTTAAGTTGGAAATCACATTTTTACTGGCGATTGGAATCATTACTTTAACTTGCAAACCCAGCAAACCTTGATCGATCATGGCAACCGCATTGACCTTGTTGACCGCACTCTTGGTGCCGCGAACCTGGGCCATTCCAACTGCTTTGCGGCTATTTATTCCGCCAGTGAGAATGGGGACCACTTTCGAATAGGATTGATAGGTGTTGGGAGTATGGGCAACCTTATTGATCTCAATATTAATCTGAGGACCAAATTTGGACACAACCGCAGTTACTCCGATCACCTTGATGAGACCTCCGATTGCACCGCCGAATTGGGCGAAAGTGATGGCCGAAACTGCTACAATTGAGGCAACCGTAACTATTTTTTTTGATCGAGAATTAAAGAGGTTTTTCATGGGTGTTTTTTCCTGTCAAGAGCCTGCTTTGCAGCCTTGCAAATCGTAAGTTCCGTAGCACTTGATGACGACGAATACATTCAATATGTTGCATAGAGGACAGATTTGATACCTAAAATTGATGTCCAATTGGTCATCCTCAGTGGTCCTAGCGGAGTAGGTAAAGACGCAGTTATCGACGCCTGGAAGGCTCGAAATCCACGGGTAATGCGGATTGTTTCGATGACCACGAGAGCTCCGAGGAAGGGTGAAACGGAAGGCGTTGATTATTTTTTTGTCACGAGAAAAGTATTTGAAAAAATGGTTCATGATGGCGGATTTCTGGAATATAAGGAAGTTTTCGAGCATTATTACGGCACTCCTTGGTCGGGTCTCACCGAAGCTGAAGCTAATCACTCAATTGGGATCTTGAAGATTGACGTCAAGGGTGCCATGGATGTTATAGCGTTAAAAATTCCATTAATATCCATTTTCATTTTGCCGCTCAGCGAGGCTGAACTTGAAAAAAGGCTTCGTGGTAGAGGCACTGATGCCGAAGATGAAATTGAACTACGCCTTTCAAGAGCAAGACGCGAAATTGAAATGAGTAAGGTCTATCAATACCGAGTGGTTAACGATAATATACAAGATTGCGTATCTGAAATTGAACAAATCGTAAATGGAAAATAGCCAAAAGAATTTATTAATCGGCGTTTGCGGAAGCATTGCATCTTATCGCGCGGCTGATCTGGCCCGCGAAGCAATGCGAAATGGGTTCAAAGTAAGAGTTTGCCTTACCGAATCGGCGACTCATTTTGTCGGTACCGCATTATTTGAAGGTCTAACCGGTGAGCCATGTCTGGTGAATACATTTGAGGAACCCTTAATCGGAAAGATGGCGCATATCGAATGGGCTAGGTGGGCAGATTTGATTGCGATTGTTCCTGCAACCGCTTCCACGATTAGCAAGTTAGCCCAAGGAATAGCTGACAACATGCTGACTACGATCGCGCTGGCGTCCAATGCGCCTTGGGTCGTGGCACCAGCGATGAATCCTTCAATGTATTCAAATGAGGGGACCCAAGCATCTCTCAAAATCTTGAGAGAAAGAGCCGCTGTGATGGTAGAACCTAAATCCGGTGATGTTGCGTGCGGAGAAAATGGGCAGGGTAAATTAGCGTCAAATTCAGAAATACTAGCCGCGATCCAGCTTGTTATGAGCCGATCGATGCGATTGCAAGGCAAAAAGATTCTGATCACGAGCGGTCCGAGCAGGGAGCCGATTGACAATGTGCGGTTCCTTTCAAATCGATCCAGCGGGAAAATGGGGTTCGCTCTAGCGCGCGCGGCTTTGCTCATGGGCGGCGATGTGACCGTGATCTCGGGGCCAACTTCGGAAGCTGCTCCTAGCAATGCCAAGGTGATCTCGGTTTTCACAGCAAATGATTTTCTGGAAGCGGGGCTAATGGAAATCGGCGAAGCCGATTATGTAATCGGCGCGGCTGCGATATCCGATTATCGGGTATCGAACCCCGCAAAAGGAAAAATTCGCAGGGGCGAGGGGAAATTGAATGTAGAGTTGGTGCCAAATCCGGATATCATTGCCGAGCTTGCCAAGAGGAATCCCAACGCATGTGCGATTGGTCTTGCGGCTGAGCCAAGCGCAGATTTAGCCTACGCCCAGGAAAAAATGACTAGAAAGGGTTTATTTGCGATTGCGGTCAATGATATCAGTAGGCAGGAGATTGGATTTGAATCCGACTCAAATGAATTTGCGCTTATTTTTCGCAATGGACGCGTTGAAAATAGCGGCATGAGGTCAAAACTTGCCTGCGCCCTTTGGCTTTTGGAAAAAATCGCGGAAGAATCCTCAGAAACTGCGGGATAAAGTTTGGGGTGTTTCATTAAAATGCGCTGATTTTTAAGGGCGCATCAGGGAGCAGGCGTTGGGCGACTTATTAGGAAAACACCCCGTCTTCGCCTTGCGAATCCACCCCTCAAGAGGGGAATTTTTAGCCAAGGGCGACTTTTAAGAAACACTCCGGCTTCGCGCCGGGAATCCACCCCTCAAGAGGGGAATTTTTAGGGGAGGACCTCACAGCACTTAGCTTCGTTGAATCGTGATAGTATTTTTTACAGTTCCTTGTTTGATCGTCATTAAATCAGACATCTTGCCGGAATTGAGTATTCCTGTGGCCAAATCAAACTTCAAGATGCCGATTGATTTTTGCCGGAGGCCAGAGTCATTTAATTCTGAATCCACCTTAACAATAGCAACATGCCTGCCGTTTACAGTCTTTACGCCTAGCAATCGGTAGGTGGCTGCCTGGTCTATTGCTCCATAGAGTGCTTTCCAGGTATCGCCTATTTTAACTGGGCGGCGAGGAAACCCGTATTTCAACGAGTCGGTGTAGAATTCCGATATATCACTGGCTTCAGAACCTTCAGTGGAAGGTGTGTTGGTAGCGTCTCCTTGGCGATCCAATATCTTGGTAACGGTTACTTTCTTCATAGGACCATAAGTTTTGTCCATCAAACTCTGGGTCATGTCTTTTACGTAAGCCTGCATCAGAGCTTGCAACTTAGGGGTCAGTAACCCTCCCAGCATGGTCGTTTCATATTTCTTGATTCGAGTGTTTTGGGTGATCTGATTAGCGGCTACAGCAGGGTAACTGTAGTCCACAACCAGGACTGTTCTTGAACCGGCTCCTGGCATTCCGCCGAGCATTGTGGAATCCGACCTCATAACTAGCGTATAATGGTCCCCTTGAGAAGGGTTTAATCTCAGAAGATAAGTCTGGGGAGCTTGTGAAGGGTTGGATGTTGCCCCGGTGCTAATAGCCGGATTAGAATTAATCGCAACTGGCTCGCCAATTGAAGATGAACCAGTGGTTGTAGCAGAAGCAGTTTTCGCAGTATTCGATGCGCTTGAATTGCCGCAACCAAAACAAGCCAACAAGCATCCGATCACCAGGAGTAAGAAAGGTGCCTTGGCTTTCAAACCTCTTCGCAACTTCATTGCCGCTGAATTGTAAGAACCATCTTGCTGGATTTGCCTTGCATTGTTGTTGTGCTGGAAATCTCGTCGGAATTAATCATTCCGGTGGCTAAATCGATTTCCATTGTGCTCGTCGACGTAGACTGGATCCCAGATTTATCTTGGTCAGAATTTTCAGAAAGCTCCGCAACTTGTCTTCCATTTACGGTCTTGACTGCTGATAATTTAAAGGTTATAGGAGCATGAAGGTTGCCAGAAGTTACCTGCCATGTATCGCCGATTTTAATTGGGTGGGCAGGAAATCTGGCAATGTTCGATGTCATCGCACCACCAAACTGCTGAATCGCTTTAGCCATCCTAGGGTCTCCTCCGGTGACGGTTGTTTTAGTTACTAATCCCTGGTGATTCATAACTTCAATGATAGTCACTGCTTTCATTGCATCGCTGGTTTTTTTGAATTCGGCTACCAGTTGGTCACTTTGCGCCATGCCTGGCGCGGTAACTTCATAGGTTGTGATCCGAGACTTTTGGACGATCTCATTCACGGCAACGCTGGGATAACTGATTGCCACCACCATAATCATTTTTATGGTGGTGGCAGGCATATCCGCCTCAGTCATGTTCATCTTGATGAACAAAGAATAGTGATCGCCTGGAGCTGGATTTAACCTAAGGACGTAGGTATCAGTTGCGTTCTGAGTCTCATGCCCGAGGGGCGGTAGTGGAAGTCTGGCCGAACCTGAAGCGGCTTGCGAACCCATCGCGCCGACCAACACGCAGCCAGTGACCAGGACAAAAACCGGCGGGATGACCTTAAGTTTTGATCTTATTTTCACTGCCGTTTTATTGTCGTATCCATGACATTTGATTTGCCTTGCATAATAGTTGAAGTTGAAATCTTGCCAGAATTGATAACCCCGGTAGCCAAGTCAAATTCCATCGTGCCCGCCATTTTAGACTGCATGCCCGACTTATTTAAGCTCGAATTCATCGAAACCTCTGCGACTTGCTTCCCATTTACGGTTTTAACCGCAATTAGTTTGTAGGTCAAGGGCGTCTGAATTTTTCCTGAGGTACCTTGCCATGTGTCCCCAATTTTAACCGGATGAGCGGGAAATGCGGTAAAGCTGGATGCCATTGAGCCGCCAAACTGTTGCGCCGCTTTAGCCAACTGAGGATCTCCGCCGGATACAGTCGTTTTAGTTGCTTTTCCTTGACGGTTCATGACCTCGGTAAATGTCATTGCTTTCACTGAGTCCATAGTTTTTTGCATCTGAGCCTTTATTTGGGAGTTTTGTTGCATGCCTGGCAAATTCATATCAAACTTTGTGATTCGAGATTTCTGGATGATCTGGCTAGCACTCACGGTCGGATAACTAATGTCGGTCACGATATTCATGCTCATTCCCATCCCGGGCGTGCCCCCGGTTGAACTTGGTCCAGTCTGAATCGCTAATGAATAATGCTCGCCTTGAGTGGGATTCAACCTCAGGTTGTAGCTACCAGCTGCGGCAAGAGCTCCGCGTTGACCTTTCGTTAACGACGATTTGCCGTTGGGCGTGACTCCGGTCGGTCCTGGATTCGTGCCCTTGACCACCAAAGCACCTTTGGCGGGCACTTTTCCGGTTCCGGGAACGCTGTTCTGGGGCGGCGTTTTAGAAACAATTGCTGTGGGTGCATCGCCGGGAGTTAGGTTTGGATTTGCCGCAACTGGCGGAGCCGTGGTTGAAGATGAACCGGTGGTTGTAGTAGAAGTAGTAACTGGTGGAGGCGTTGATGCAGTGTCAGTTCCGCTGGGGCTACTGCAGCCGACACCGGCTAGCACAAAGCCACTAGCAAGGATAAATAGGGACAAATTGATTTTTAAAGTTGATCGCATAAGGTGCTACCATTGTAATTCATAATTCGATTTCAGTGCAATGTTTGTTGACTTTTTTTTGCGTTTCAATTCTTGCCACCTAATCGTGAGTAAACCCCTATGAACATTCGACAAGAGATTGAGGTTCTCATACGGGCTAAATATCCGATTTTATATTTAGTGACCTGGGAAGAGCGACGAGCCTTGGAATCCATTCGGGAAGTGACGACTGCTCTTAAACGATCTCTGCACGTGTGGTCTGTGACCGAGGGGCTAATTCCCACCTTAATTATTAGCGGGCGACCCGCGCGCATCACCGCGTTGCCGCCAGAACTAGACGCCCTAGCCCAGACCTTAGAGGCTCCCGATTTCACCGTTTTTGTATTGAAAGATTTCCATCCTTACCTTAGAGATTACAGGGCGGTTAGATTGCTTCGCGATCTTGCCAGTAAATTGCGGGGCAGATCTCAAACCCTAATTCTCATGTCGCCGTCTTTGAACTTGCCTACTGACCTGGAAAAGGACGTGACTGTTCTTGATCTTGGCCTTCCTGATCAAACTGAAATTGGCGAGATGATCCGCAAGGTTGAAGATGCGATGAAAGATTCGCCTAATGTGAAGTTGAATCTGAACGCAGAGCAACGCGAATTACTGGTGAAGTCATCCCAGGGTCTTACATTAGATGAAATTGAATCGGTTTTGGCTAGGTCTTTGGTTGAAAAGCGAACTTTAGATGTTGCGGTTATTCTTCAAGAAAAACGCCAAATCATACGCAAAAGCGGAGTTTTAGAGTATTACCCGGCTCAAGACAAGCTTGAAGACGTGGGCGGCATGGAGCTTTTAAAATCTTGGCTACTGGAGCGAAAAGATAGTTTTTCAGATCGCGCCAAAGAATTCGGGCTGCCGTCACCCAAAGGAGTCTTGCTCCTCGGAGTTCAAGGCTGCGGAAAATCATTGCTTGCAAAGGCAATCGCGTCAAATTGGCAATTGCCGATGTTGCGGCTGGATGTGGGTCGGATATTTGGCTCCCTAGTTGGGCAAAGCGAAGATAACATCCGCCGGGCGATATCAGTGAGTGAGTCAATTGCGCCATGCGTACTTTGGGCGGACGAACTCGAAAAAGGATTTGGCGGGGTTGGATCCAGCGGCGTGAGCGATGGCGGAACAACTGCTCGCGTTTTTGCAACTTTTCTCACCTGGATGCAGGAAAAAACGAGTCCTGTATTTCTAATCGCTACTGCAAACGATATTTCCTCCTTGCCGCCGGAGATGCTTCGAAAGGGTCGATTTGATGAGATATTCTTTGTGGACTTGCCCGATCGAGGCGAGAGGCAAGATATTTGGGCGATTCACCTTCGCAAGAGAAATCGCGATCCTAAATTATTTGATCTAGAAGGGCTTGCAAATGCGAGCCGCGGATTTAGCGGAGCCGAAATCGAACAAGCGGTAATCGGCGGATTGTTTACTGCGTTTTCAAACCATCGCGAGCTATCTCAAGATGATTTGATGGCTCAGGCAAAGGCGAGCGTCCCCTTAAGCGTGACGATGCACGAGGAAATCGAAGAGCTAAGGCACTGGGCAAAGTCGCGAACAAGACCGGCTTCAATTTCAGACGAAGTTTGATCAGTCGTATCATGGGCGCCCTCGCCTGGAACCCCGTACTGCTTAGTAAAAGTACCATCTCTGTTAAATTGAACCTTTAAGTCGGTGAGCCCATCAGAATTGATATAGTCGGTTGCCCAACTACCAACTAATAAATCAGCTTGGGATTGAGGCGGTTGAGGCTGAACCGCTGGCGGAGGGTCAGGAGAAGGCGTTTTTATATTCTTGCGTGTTCACGCCCATGTCAATAGCACATCTTTGTAGATCTACGAAGACCGTTTTCTTTTCTCGCCGATAAACGCACCACACATTGCGCATCGGTGGAAATCGTCCAAAAACGTTGGAACCAGAGTATTGAATATATTGAGTACTGGGGTGGGCGATTGCCAGAATTTGATTTACGTGGAAAACCTACAGCGCTAGTATCACAGTGGGGGAGTTGAACTAATGTTTCAGAGTAAATTAGTATCAGTGCTTCTGCTCAAACCGACTAAGGTGTGAGTGTGGACTTATCGAGCCGGTTATAAAGGTGCGAGAGCAAGCTTAATGCATCTAGGCAATCTTCTTCAGAAAAAAGGCCAGAATCTTTTAGGTCGCGAACCTCTTCGTGCGCAACGATATTTCTACCCCCAAGCACTACACCTCCAGAAAATCTAACATGGGCGTTACGAATATTTGATAACGTTGAGGTGGAAAAATCATTACCGTCGGGTTTTTTGTAAGCATTTGTTACTGAGAGTTTTGGATTATCCATGTTGAAAACGTTCTCCATCATATTGGCATCGTCTGTAACTACTGTCCTTGACTTCTCTCTCACTGCGTTAATATAACGCTTTGCCCCTTCGAAAAAAGCTGTGTAATAATTTTTATCTTGATAGTATTGGTCGGAAACTGCTTTGATTTGAGGGTGAAGATGTCGCCAATGTAGTCTCGGATATTCTGGCACGATTTCGTGAACCAATTTGATCGTTTGGTTTGTTGTCTCTTCAGATAATTCCGAATCGTGGACAATAGCCTTAATTACAGGAGTAATTTTTACTCGTATATCATCAGGTACTTTCTCAAGCCAGTCAGAAACATTTATTCCGGTAGCATCGTCAAGATTTTTGTCTCGAGCATCCGAGCGATGCTTGCGCCAATCTTGTTCTGCGACGCGAATTAACGAGCGGAGATACTGTCGAAGCTCCGCCATCTGTGGATGATCCCATTTGAGCGACTTCCGGTCCGTCGAAATAACATCTTCGTTAAGATCGTCGATGAAATCAACCTCAAGCCATCCAGTAAGATAAGAGAAGAAGTGACTGGAAGTGCTGTCAGAAAAGTACTCCGGTACGTTAACCAGCTTTTTTCTCGAGTAAAGTACTATCCCACGCATGTTGGTCTTGGGAGAAATAGGCTTCTCGCTTGCTATTACGAGTCCTTTGACTTGGTCTTTTTTAGTGTATCCACTATCTCCAGACAGCTCGCTGGGAACCTTCCACTTGAATTGAGTATCAATATCTAAGAACTTTAGCTGGTTATCTAAAGTCACAGGTGCTTCATCATTTCGCACGACATCTACCAGAAACCCTTCATCTGGAATAATAAAGATCTTAGACAGACTATTAGCTAGATCCTCAGAAGAAAATTCACTCTCTCGCTCAATCTTCCGAAGCGTAATAGTAGTACCGTGGGCAACTGGCTCACACTCCCGATCAACGTGAAGTACTGTGGGAGTATAAGTCTTGTCACTCGCTTTGATATCAGCCCATTTCATAAGAAAGGCAGTTTCCTTTCCTGCTTTCCTGGTGGAAATCTCTATTTCCCTTGCAATTCCAAAGAAGGAGAGTTTGCCCAGCCCCTTCTTGCCTATAACCAAGCGGCCACCTGGTGTAGTTTGGGTACTTTCTTCTGTACGCCGATCACGTCCAATTCGTAAGAACTTGTCGTTGACGTCACTAGTAGACATTCCGTTGCCATCATCTTCGATGACAATCTCTTTTTCGCCGCTTGCGTCCCTAAGGGTAACTCGGACTTTTTGGGCATCTGCGTCGTAAGAATTTGCTATCAATTCAGCGATTACTGGTGGTAATGTTGAGTACATTCGCACTCCCAAATGCTCGATCGTGTTTGGATCGAAGGACATCGTTAAGGGTGTTTGCTCAGGCATAATTTTATGTTCCAGGAATTACTTTTAACGTCACAATATTACTCGTTTATGCAGCTTTTGCTAGGTGAGTAGCGATCAGCGAAGCGTGGTGCTTGATAAATGTAGGGGGTAAGGCATTGCCAATCATTGTAGCTACACCCTGTTTGCCGCCCCTCAAAGAAAACTTATAATCTTCCGGGAAGGTTTGAAGTAAGGCAGCCTCCCTGAGCGTAATAGTTCTATTCTGCTCCGGATGTAAAAAGCGCCCTTTAGAGGGATTGCTACAGCCGCCAGTCATTGTCGGGGAAGGCTTATCCCAAGCCATTCTTCCATATACGTCTTTAAATCCAGAGGTTTTTTTATGGCACTCAAGTACATATTCTTCACCCAAATCGGTACGACTCCCACCATCTTTAGGTATAAGAGATATCATCTCCATTATCTTGTTAGACCTCTTCTCAACAATATCGTGCATGGGGTCCCCACTAGTACCAGGCACCGGAAGATGACCAATAGCGCTTCTTACTGTAGTTAGTGTAACACCTTCTTTGTCTTCGCTTACATTTAATTCACCTAGACGGGAGCATAGGAAAATCATACGGCGCCGGCTTTGTGGAACTCCATAATCCACAGCGTTGAGTATCCCGAGCGATACGTGATAACCAATTTTTTCCAGCCGTGTTCTTACCTCTTGAATGCGCCAGTCACTGGCTAAAGCTGGGACGTTCTCCATCATCATAGTTTTGGGATAGAAGTGTTCTGCAAAGCGCAGCATCTCAAACACAAAGTCATTTCGGGGGTCATTCTTATTTCCTCGATTGCGTGTTCCGATTGAAGAGAAACCTTGACATGGTGGACACCCCGCCAATAGCTCTAATTCTCCCCTTTCCAAGCCGAGCTTGTTCATAAAATCTCCTGGGTCGACACTTCTTATGTCCTCTGGAATTAGAAGTGTCTCAGGATGGTTTAAGCAGTAAGTCTCACAGGCAGTTGCCTCGTATTCAACAGCACCAACCACATGAAAACCCGCTTGTTTTAGACCGGTAGTCAATCCACCTGAACCGGAGAATAGATCAATTGCTCTAATAGTTTGTTTTGGTATGGCAAAATGCCTGTCCATTACATTTAGTATATAGCTTCTTTAGGCATTACCGGAATAACTTGAGCTGGCACTTGAATATGACTTGGTGCAGAAACAGGAACCGACTTCTTGCCCGCTTCAAAACTGACAACTGCAGTAAAAAATAGAAGCAGTACGCCAATTGTGCAAATCAGCACTTTATAAATAGGCACAAAATCATTATAACCAAAATCTAAACAACCTTTGTGAAAACTAGTAGAATTATTAAACTATGGCTAATAGCTTATTAACATTTATGTCTTTGAATTGTTTTGCAATGGGATTTGCTCTTATATCTGGCGCACAGGTACCTCCTAAAGAACCGAATTGGATGCATGTTCTACCGTCATATTCGGCGACAAACTCGCCGGTCATCTTTGATAAAAACGGACTACCAATTATAGTAGTTTCAGATTGTTATATTAACGCCTGCGCAGGACAAGTTTTTGGGTTTCAACCAGCAATTATAAATACTAGCGTTTCGCCAAATGAAGTCGCGCTACAAGTGAATGGCAATTTGTTACCAAGCGAGATTGTAACCAATCACGTGCCATGCCTTTACTATACATGCGCTAATTCATCCGGTCCGGACTCGCATATTGAAGAAATTTGTTCAACAACGCAAGTAAACCAAGAGCTTGTAATTGGCAGAGCAACAATTTGTCATCAAACTCCAAACTTAATGCCAAACCACTCACTGGCTGAACATGAAAATAATGCAACGCTTAGTCCGCCATTGGCGCAGGGCGAACAATTGTTTCTGTTTAAAGATAACAAATGCATTGGAAATTTGAAAGCTGGTGACGCCTTAAATGTTACGCCGATGGATCCCGGAGAATGGGACTTTAAAGCAGTTGACGTTAGCCCTAGAGGAACCGTCACCGTGATCGATTCGATGCCACTTATTATTGGACATAGATTTGATATATCGAGTCCTGCAGACCAGGGCAGCGCAGTACTCGCAACCGCAACCTCCGATGTAAAGATCGATGTTAAATATCTTGGTGAAGGCAATTGCAAAACGGTTCGCCTTTTTGTTGACGGAGCATTAAAAACAACCGTGAATGGCAACTCTTTTGACGCTAAGCTCTCGATGCCCGAGATGCCAAGCGGAAAAGTTGTAATAGGAATAGTAGGAGTTTTGGAGGATGGTAAAACGACTGCTCTTGAAACTCATAGCATAGAAATCATAAACAAATATTGCGACGATCTAATGGCTAAGGACCTTAAAACAGGTCAAGAATTAACTGCGTTGCACGATCTTCAAAACCAAATGCCAGATTTAGATGAGAAGGTCGCCTATTGGTACGAAAAAGGAATTGACGAACCAGATTTCAAAATTTCAGGAGAAGCAGAATCAATATACACCGTTGACGAATTCGGAGATGTTGCTTCGGTTGGATACATTGACCTCCTAGTCATACCCGGAGATGCTGCGGAATATTTCGCTAATTGCCGCGCTGCAATTGTCGAGCGGGCTGCTCTAAGATTAAAAATCGGTGAAGCCGAAAAACAACTTGGAATGCTGGGCGCAGCTGACCAAGCATTTGCTCAAGTTGTAAGAGAAGCAGGTGAATCTTCTGGAATCGGGGCTCAGGCAAAATCTGAAATCACTGGCAGGTTGAGGAGTTTTTCTGGGAGTTAGGAATCACAAGCGACTCTGCTCCCAGCATGGCCAAGGTATCTAGCGAAGTATCCTGGGGTGGTCTCCTGTCGGGTCGCCGATCAAAACCCCAACTACCCTTCCGCCCAAAACACTCATATCCCGATGCGTTCACATCTCGAAGCAGTCTTACTTACGTCTTTTCAGGGCAACTAGACCAATAACCCCAATTCCAAGAAAAGCAAATGCGGATGGTGCTGGCACTGCGCCCGGCGTAAGCAGGAATGCGCGAACGAGACCATTTGAATCTGAACCCACGGCCGCGATGTCTCCGTTATTTGCTATGCCATCAGCAAACACAAGGGATACTCCGATGCCACTTGAATCTAATATAGTGTTTAGGTCAATCAAGGCACCTCCGCTGTAGAGAAACGCCCTCCCTGAACTAGGGCCAGAGGTATTGCCGGCGGTACCAACTACTTCGCCGGAGTTATTGATTGCTACGGCCGTGGAAGATGTAAGTCCGGGCAACCTTCCGAGATCTTTCATCGTTCCGTTCGTGTATAAGAAGGCGTCCGAAAAACCGTCGCTAGTATCGGAATACCCCACCACTTGCCCGCTGTCATTAATTCCGTAACCGAAGGACGCAGCTCCTCCCAGCGTGCCTAGATCCTGCAAAGCCCCGCCAGAATAGAGGAACGCTTGGGTTTCCCCGCTACTATTATCAGCTACTCCGACTACCTGCCCCGAATTATTAATCCCGAACCCTTCCGAGTAAGAACCTCCTGGCAATGTTCCAAGATCCTGCACGGCACCACCGGAAAAAATAACCGCATGAAATGGACCTCCACCATTCATGGTGGTTGTCGCATACCCAGTTACTTGATCTGAATTATTAATTCCCCACCCAACCGAATCTGACCCTCCAGGCAAAGTTCCAAGGTCATGCATCGCCCCGCCGGAGTACAAGAAAGCATCAATTGTCGCGTCGTTCGCGGTCCTGCTCCCTCCAGCAATGTCTCCGTTCGCATTGATGCCTTCCGCTATAGTGTAGTTCCCCCCAAATGTTCCTAAATCGGTCAAGGTTCCGCCGGAGTATAGGAATCCGTCATATCCTCCATAGTCAACCTGTGAATATCCTGCCACCTGCCCAGAGTCGTTTACTCCGGTAGCCCCCATCGCATAATCTCCACCAAGGTCGCCGAGGTCGGTTACATGATAATAGGTTTGAGACACCGCAAAACCAGATGCGGCAAATATAAACGAAAACGCGAGAAATTTAATCATTTTTCTCCTAATATTCGAAATGCAGTTAATTATTATGCAAAACAATTTTCTGCCTTCGGTAATCGTAAAGTATAGCTCCTACTATTTGAACTTTCACAGGTCATTAGAGAGTTTTAGTGGATTTTGGTTAAACTTTCTAAAAACCTGGTGATTTTGCTAGGTCAAAATTGTCTGGTGGTGCGCCAATGTGCGGGTGATCCATCTTGTCAACCGATGGCGACCACCACATTTCACGCCGATAAGCGAAAGTCTATTTTCAGTGAAGGAGCTTGCTCCCGTTACGAAAGCACTTATTTACATGAAAAGGAACAATGTCCAATTAGCCTTAGCCATAGGGCATGCCTACGCACGCTCAATGCCATCGACGAGGGCGAAAGCAAGCTGGGGCACTTAGGATGTCATGGACGACGGCGTCCGTGATACCTAACGCAAGCTCGTCCACTCGAAATCGGAGTCCTCACCCGAACTGAAAACCACCCCGGTCTATGGTCACTCTTCCGCAAGCGAGAATTTTAAGATTGCGATCTCCACTCAAGAGCGACCCTTAAAATTCCACCCTTTCAATTGGTCTTTGGGTATTGATCATTCTAATTGAGCCGCCTGCCGCTCGCATCACAATTGATTCAATTTCAGCGCGACCAAAATTGGCAATCAGCAATGTATTTGATCTGGAACATTCGATTCAAATCCCTCTCGACCATTTCTTTGCCCTTTCGCGTTGGTCTTCGTTTGTAAACGCTAATCGGGGCTTGCAAATCGCTCTCGCCGCAATGCGCGGCTGCGGCTTGATCACGCCTTCCGGTTTGCACCTACCATTCCCCGTCGAAGCGTCTGGGTCTCTTTCCGTGCTTAAGGTGGCATCGGGGATGCATCTCGCTTTTTAGGTCTTTAGACCTATTTTTTGATTAATTCTGGATTTTAGGGTACCACGGCTGCAAATGTGCAAATGGGCAAATTTTATGCCTATCCTCGGTTTCCTTGCCGGTCTCTCTGTAGCCTCAATGGGCGCAATTTATATTCCGGAGATTTTCTCGAGCTTCCGGGCAATCAATAAATATGATCCAGGTGCTGACCCAATTATTGGCAGCCAGGTTTCTCTACCGAATCGCGACAGCCTGAACAGACCGATTCCAAGCAGTGGAAAAACTTTAGTAATATTTACCGGAGCATGCAGCTACTGTTCGCTCTACCATTTAGATTTAAAACAGATACCTTGGAACGATTTCTCTAGTGTCATTTTAATTCCAATGGCAAAACTTTCTGGTACCAACAGGGCTTTCTTGAATGCGGGTTTCAATGAAAGACTTATTTGCGATGCGCCCGGTTTCCTTTATGATAAAATGAACGTAAAATGGTCACCCAGGTGGCTAACTTTAGATTCGAAACATCGACTTGTGAAAATTCAAAAAGATGTTGGAGACAACCCATGGCACTTCATAAAATAAGGGATATAAAAAGTCGATATTTACTCGGCATATCGCTTTTGGAATTGGTCGTGAGTATTTCGATTATAGCAATTTTGGCAGCTTTGCTCTACCCTGTTTTATCGAGTTCAAGAACGAGTGCACTAGAGTCGCGATCGATTTCAAACATGCATCAGTTCGCTCTGGCAGTGCAAATTTATCGCAATGGACAGGACGAGGGTGGTCCTTGGCATGGCTTTCCTAATACTCCAAGTGCTCTAAATTCTGCAAAGCTAATTTCAGAAGAAATGTTTAATACGGAAGGAGTTCCGTTTTCCGGTTCCAAGTATGCGAGCTATTTTTGGCTAGTAGATTCCAATCCGGAAGACACGCCCAACGACAAATCCACTTGGTGGAGGGATTGGCGAATCAACGGGGATGACACGATATTTTTAGTAGACATCTCCTTTTTCAACGACCCGGACACAATGCTCGATCCTCTATTTTCTCACTTTGCTATAGGTGAGACATTATCTGGCACTTGCATTAAAAAGCGAGGTACTGGCGATTTTGCATCGGATACGTTTTGGGGTGAAGCAAATTCTCCCAATGAGGAAAATCAATGAAACTTAAAAGCAAAAATAATCAAAATGGCTCAATCCTTCACATTGTGACAATGGTCCTTCTCGGCATTATGCTGGTCGTTCCGCTTGAGGCAGTATGCAATTGGGGAATCTCAGCTTTCAACGGATCAAACGGCTGCACAAGCAACTCATGCGTGGACTTGTTCTGCTATCATACTGGCTGGGGTACCCCAAATTATGCGTGTGTAACCGATATGGATGGTTGCTGCTCGTGCATTTGGTATGCCGAATACTGCCAATGTGATCTTGGACCTGGTCAGGGAATTTTCGCTGCAAAAACGCAATATGCGCCTGGGATATGCACCAAGGGCGGCATTTGTGTTCATACAAAACCGCCTGGATAGCCATATTTTGAGATAAGTAACAAACAATTGCTAGTCCCGGGCACTTAGCGATTTTCGTATGAAAAAAAAGAATTGGTATTGGTGGGGCGCAGGTCTTTTGGCTGGTATCTTGGTAATTGCTATTTATAGGTATGAGACTGCCCCTGAGACATTGCTCCACGCTGCCAACCGTGTGTTTTACGCACTTCAGAACGACAGATCAGACATTTTATATCATTACATAACTCAGAAAGAGCGAGATTTTGACCACCTAACGCCGAGGAAGATCGATGCACTTTTCCAGCAAGTTTACGCAAATTATTTATGGGGCGCAAAGCCGGATGGCGACAAAGATGTGTATGAGAGCGATTTGCTAAATGGAAATGAGCTGGAATACGACAAATATTTTTTCGACTCACAAGGAAGAATCTTTAAAATTATCCTCTCGGTCTATCAAACCGAAAGTGGCCCAAAGGTTTCCTTGGGCCAGATATCTCTTGAAGTATTTCTAATACCGTTTACGAAAATAGAGAATCAATTTAAAGATTTGGACACTGGCATAAAAGCGAGAATACAAATTATGAATCAGCAAGCAGATTTGCAAGCTCCCATGCTAATTCAAATTGGATTAAGCAAAATGCTGGCAATTTCCCCTGAGGTGCAAAGTGGTTTTGAGGTTATCGACTTTACAAAATATTTACATAGGTCAGATTCAAAAGCTCGTTAAATACTAGTTCGCATACGCGACCAAAATCGTAGGTTCCATTCGCTCCAAACCTAATTGGTAGAGCAAGTTCAATTCAGTTTTAGGCTGGTTTTTTCTGGTGCGGGAGAACTTCCGGTCAAATGGAGAAAAGCTTTAATCGCGGTTGGGGCCCCGACGCCTTGCGAAGAAGATTAAAATTCCACCCTTTCAATTGGTCTTTGGGTATTGATCATTCTAATTGAGCCGCCAGCGGCTCTCATCACGATGGATTCGGTTTCAGCGTAATTCCGGGAATATCGAACCCCTCGCAGCAAATCTCCTGAGGTGATTCCGGTGGCGGCAAACATCACCGCTCCAGTGGCGAGGTCTTTCGTGTGGAAAATTCTGTTCACGTCGCCTTCCACCATTTGTTCGGCCCTCTCGCGCTGATCTTCATTCGTGAAAACCAATCTGGCTTGCATTTCTCCTCCGCAACATTGCACTGCAGCAGCGGTGATCACTCCTTCGGGTGCTCCACCAATCCCCATGAGTCCATCAACGTCGCTTTCTGGATTTAAGGCGGCAACCGCAACGCTAAGATCGCCATCAGGTACCAAATGAACTCGCGCCCCCGCTTCTCGAAGCTCATTTATGAGCTTTTCATGGCGGGGTCGATCAAGTACTCCGATATTAAGTTCATCCGGGTTTTTGCCGAGAGATTTTGCCATGATTCGAACGTTTACTCTTGGCGGCAAAGTGATATCGATGGCTCCCACGCATTCTCTACCGACCACGAGCTTATCCATATAGCAATCGGGAGCATGCATAAGCTGACCCTCGCCTTCTACAACCGCAGCAAGTACGCTGATTGCATTGGGAGTGCCGTTGGCGCATAGATTTGTTCCTTCTAGCGGATCAACCGCGATTTGAACCTTTGGACCTTCCCCTGATCCCACGTTTTCACCGATAAAAAGCATCGGAGCTTCGTCTCGCTCGCCTTCTCCGATTACGATGAGGCCGCAAATATCTAGCTCATTGAGGGCGCGGCGCATCGCATCGCATGCGGCTTGATCGGCGTTGTGTCGATCTCCTTTTCCAACCCATCTTGCGCAGGCAAGAGCGGCAGCTTCGGTCACTCGAAGGAAATCGAGATTATCGGTTCGGTTAATTTTGACTTTGTTCATTGAAGGTCACTTCACTGTAACCGTTAGAGTTTACTATTAGCCGAATTCTTGGAACCTGATTAAACTCTGATTCGCACTACTGAGTCTTCTCAATCCTTTAATGAGTCTTAACATAACGGAATAAAAATTTTGGGTTCATTTTGGTTTTGGTTTGGAAATGGTTTAGTATTTGCGGTGTGCCTTATCATTGTGGCGGCCATAGTCGATGTGTTTCGCAGGCTGGTGATCCCTCCGCCGCTTCAGGGCGATGTTTTATATTCAGAAATGGGCCGACCGGTTCGAGTTAATCGATTTCCATTCCAATATAAGGCAAATATATCTATTTCTCAGACCCAAATCTGCATTGAGCCGCATTATATTTTTTCAAACATGGGTCAAATTTCACTGCCAAGAGTAGTGCTTGAACTCTGCGACGTCCAGCAATTGGAGCTTACTGAGCTTGGTAAGTATTCGGTCAAGTTTGAATATCCGCAAAAAATTGGTTCTGCGATTTGGCTGCTAGGTTTTGAATTTCCCTATTCAGCGTTCCAATGCCTAGCACCGTGGCAAGATGCGATGCATGTAACCCCGGGCTTCGCAACTGATTAATCGGGATTAAATCACTGACGCTGATTCTGGTACGTCACGCCGTTAACGACCCAATAAAAAGTGTTATTATCGCCGCTGAAGGTCAGAATTCCGGAAGTTATTGTGTTGCCGTGGGTAGCATTGGTTACGGATAAGGTGCTTATGCCGGCAGCCGTGTTAAGTTGCCAAGTACCGGTCGCGACTAGGTCTGCAGGGGCAGTGGTGTTCCAGTTGTTATTTGAACTGTAAGTTCGTATTTCTTGCTCGCAACTGACTGCGGTGGCTCCGGTCCCAATTGTGCCAGGGCAACCAACTGAGGTGCCGTTTTGAGTTATTTGAGTGGTTTTCCAGGTTCCTTCTAACGTGGTGCCAGAACCTGACGTTCCGGGCAGAAGGCTTCCAAGATTTGGAACAAGTCCCCCGCATCCTAATGCGATTGCTACAATTACACCGATTGAAACGATGAATAAACAAACTTTTGAACTTCTATTCACTGAATCAGTATGACGCATAACCAGGTATCGGCGGTTCAAGTTAATGCGTTTTGGGCAAATATTCGACTAATGTGGGTTTTCAGGTTCGCGCCTTCCAACAGGAAGGCGTTTTGTGACGGCGCGGTTTCTTGAAAAAGTTGCTTCAATAGCGCAATTTTGGATCGAATTCGCTAGTTTTTCGGCTTATCCAGATTAGCTCGCGCAATTTTCAATATTGTGCCTTACGGAGGGAATTGCTTTTTTCTTTCATTTACTATCCCCTATCTCCCAGGACCACCATCAGGGCCTGCCGTCAGTTCTTTCCGCTTACATAAGATGAAAGAACGAGCTGAGCGCAATCCTTGGCGCAATTTCCGCATTTCAAGTTCTCCTCTGCGAAGTTGCGGCTCAAAGGACGTGGTCTTTCTCTTAGTCGGGGCAAGCCTTTCCAAAATCCCCCGCCTTTAGAGGATGGTCGAAGCTAAAATTCCCCTCTTGAGGGAATTTTTGGGGCAGGGTGACTTGTAAGAAACACCCCGTCTTCCGCTTTGCGGAATCCACCCCTCAAGCGGGGAATTTTGGAACTACCCCGTCTTCCGCTTTGCGGAATCTACCTCAAGCGGGGAATTTTGGAGGCAGGGCATCCTGACAAAATCACGTCGTCCTTTAAGGCTTTAGGGCGTTTGCTCCTTTTGGCAAATCGAGGGCAGTGTTCAAGTCGTAGGGAGCCAACTTGATGTTCTTGAAATCACTGGCAATGCGGTCTTTCCAAACCCGCCCTGCAGGACTGTCGCCACGTCCCATAAAATATGCAGCGCGAACTTCCAGGTCATCTTGGCGGCGGAGTTCGTGAATTGCTTCCTTTACGTCCCCTGTTGCGGCTTTTTCAGCTAAATCGTACTCAATGAAGGCGGATTTATCCTGGTGTATCGCGTGCAGATTTTCGGCGTATTGCCATAAAATTTCCGGACTCGTTGGATAAAGCTGAGCAGCAATTTTCAAATGAGCGGTATCAGTTGGATAACCTTCGGTATAAATGGCTCGCTGCCCGACGAGGTAGTAGGCAATTGCTCTAGCCTGGTTAAAAGTTGGATTTGAGACCTTTGGAGTTCCAAGAGGGGTCGGCGGATTCGGATGCGTATTGTGAAAGTCAAATGCCTGGCGGATTTTATCGCTTGACCACCTTTCGGGGTAATCCTGCATTTCGTAGAACTCTTGGAAGGGCCACGCGGGCGGGTCGACTTGGCTTCCCCTGGCGATCACCGCTTCATAAGCGGTTTTCGCACCTTGATAATCTCCCGTGACCAGGCATAAATCGGCGTAATGGCAAACCTGGCTCTTACGCAGGTCCCTGAAATCTTTCCCAAGGGCAAGCCTAAGATAGGGCAACGCCTCCCGTATGTGCCCTGTATTCTCATAGCACGGCCCAAGCAGTCTGGCCACCGTGTTTAGGCTGTCAATGTCTTTTACTGGAATCTTGCCCGGTTTAGCTTCCAAATATTTCTTGATCACATAATTATAATCTTTGACTTTGAAATGGCTTTCGCAGTCCAGAACGAATGGATCGGGAACGAAGCCCCCGTGTGGATACAAGACTCGTTGCGTCTCCATGATCACAGGCTTTTTTAGGTGAGGCGCGGCATTAGGCGATGCGCCGTCTTTTTGCGATAGAAAGCAAAAGCCAAGGCCAAGGATAATTGATGGCATTATGAGCAGGTTTTTAGTTAAGGTTTCCATATTATTGTGTGTTTGTCACGTTTTTATTCCAAATAAAATTGGTGAAAGGGTCAGGATCGTCAGCCATGGTCTTTGCGCCGTTAACCGGTGCGCTCCAATAATTGTCAGGATCTGTGTAGGAAATCCATTTGTTTTGGGTAATCCAGTTCCAGTTGAGCCCCTTCAACGGAACATCGTCTTGATTTGGACCAGAATTAAAAACAAGAAAACGTTCAAATGTGTCGTTGATGTTTACAAAACCGCCGCTCACATAAAAATCCCCGAAATCTGGCGTGTCGTCCACTAACCAGGCGGAGTTACGTGGATCCGTGGCGGCCGAAGGAACCGGCAAGTAAGAACTGTTTTGCGGCGGATCGAACGGAGTCGGATAATCGTTGTCATTGCCGTATTCGGACAGGAGTTCCGGATTATCGTCCAAATCCATCCAGCTGGCGGAGGCACTGACGATTTGCGACGTGGCGAACGTAGCCCCGTTGCCGAAGTAGGCGGCCTGCCAAGGCGTCTCACAAACGTAGCCTGAGAATATTATGCCGGGTCTTTCGGCGGCGGGAAGATTTTGGTTATCATAATTCGGATTAGTTGTCATTGTGGCGGGATTTACGTTTTGCGTATCGTCATTGCCGTTCGCATCCGTGTAGCCGCCTGCGTTGGTAGAAGCAGTCAATGCAAACCACGGAGCACTGTCGTAGATATTGGCGGTTGCAGCAACGCTTCCGATCGAATTTCCACCGATTATTACATTCGCTGTCGCGCTGGTAACGGCATTGTCATTCTTCCCGAACGCGTAATTTACAGAAGGCTGGGTTAGATCGTTAGAAAGTAAAGGACTCCAGCTATGGGACGCGGAGGTTGGTCCGTTTGACGATTTGTAGACATCGGCCCCCGTGATCATATAGGAAAACTGCCCCAGGGTGTAAGTGCCAGCTGTAATCGTGGCGTTTTCATGGTAGCCGATGAGTCCGCACAGTTGACCTCCGTAAAGAGTTGTTCCCGAGACCGACATGAGCACGGGGGTGCCGACGACGGATTCAGTGACTGTGGAATTACTGCTTGCATTTGCACTTGCAGTTATCGGCTCGGTAAAACTGCCATTCTGAAGCGTCTTGATCTCGTAATGGGTACCAGTACTTCCTCCTGCGGTAGGCTGGTTGACCGCAGGATCGCCCAAGCCATCTGCGCAGGCACCGGGACCTCCTGTCCATGAGGCACTCGATGTCTCCTTCAATATTGCGTTAGTTGGCACTGGCATCCCTGGATTCGAGGAATACCAAGTAAAAGTATAGGTAACCGTTCCTGAGCAGGAATCACCCAATCCATATGCTTGGGCTGAGTAAGTTCCTTTATTCGAGCCGTCGCTACTGCCGATGTCGTGGAGTTTCCCTGTAGGACTCACGGAGCCACCGGCAACCGTCACGATAAAATAGCCGTTACCCGACCCTTGAGAAAACGAAAATGGGCACATCAAGAATAGAAGTACGAACGTCGCAATGCTTAATGCGACAATGCGACAATGCGACGATGCGACGATGCGATTCGATTCATTAAAAACTTCATTATTTTTTAGCCCTTATGGGCATTATAGAGCGCTTGGCATAATTTGTCAAGTATTTTTTATAATTTGTCAAGTAATTTCTCGAAACTGAAATATTTTACAGGAAAATTTATTAATTTTCGATACATTATCGTATGATTTGTAAGGAACCAGGGGTGGTTTTTGTCCACTCCTGAAAGAATGCATTGCTACTCCAATCGGTCATTTCAATCATGGAGCCTAAAAAAATTTAAGGGCAGATTCTCTTTCGAGAATCTGCCCTATGGAAATGAACTATGGAAAACACAAATCGCTAAATGATTTGCTTGCGAAATACAGACGAAAGCAAGATACACGAAAGTTTCATGGATGAGAGCTGCGTGAATGAAAATTGGCGAACTTCCCACCCGGTAAGCTTTGAAGATGATAGAAGTCACAATTGTTGGAGCACCTGGCTACGCTGGGTCTGAACTTGTGCGACTCCTTTCGTCCCATCCGAACGTGGCAATAAAGCACGTCACATCCCAAAAATTTCAAGGTGAGCGGCTCGGCCGGATTTCTCCCTGGCTGGCTACCGATCTCGTCCTGGAAGAATTTACGCCTGACCTTAAATCGGACCTTTTTTTCTTGTGTCAACAATGCGGTTTTGCCTCAGAAGTCGTTCCCGAGCTGTCGAAAAAATCGCGAATAATTGACCTTTCGGCTGACTTTCGGTTGACCGATCAGCAAACCTTCGAATCAACTTACAACGTGCCATTTGCGGGGGGAAAACTCGATAATCCCGCAGTTTACGGACTGCCTGAAGTTTGTTGCCGAGACGCCATTCGCAAGGCGCAGGTAATCGCAAATCCGGGATGCTATCCAACTGCAAGTTTATTGGGGCTCGTTCCATTGCTGAGAGCGGGGTTGGTTTCCGGCAGTCCAGTAATCGACGCAAAATCGGGCGCAAGCGGAGCCGGGAGATCGCGCCACGAAACCCACTTTTTAATGAGCGAACTTTCGGGAAATTTCCACGGATACGCTATGACTGACCATCGGCATAAGCCTGAAATCGAACAAATTGCTGGAATTGGGGTTAGATTCACGCCCCACCTTTTGCCAATCGCCAGGGGATTAGAAGCTAGTATCTACGTTGAGTTAACTGAACAATTAAGCTCCGACCAATTAAACAAAATCTTCCAAGACTTTTACCAGAATGAGCCATTTGTAAGATGCCAAGCCTGGCCACCTTCAGTTAAGCAAGTCGTTGGTTCCAATAGGTGCGATCTATTCGGTTCGGCTGAACCGTCACGTGACGACCGACCTCCTTTTGCGGTTATTTCAACTGTGATTGATAACCTTATCAAAGGATCTTCCGGTCAAGCGATTCAAAATATGAACATGATGTTCGGATTTCCAGAAACAACTGGCTTGCCGATGAACGGAATTTGGCCGTAATTTAAAGATAAACCTCAATGCCTGAAGATAAACCAAACGAAGGAAAATCGGGACAACTTGTAACCGAAACGGTTATAAGTGACGCTGGGCCTGAGCCAACCATGAAGTTAGACAGAACACCAAAAGGTTTTAAGTTCGCGGGAGTGCGCTGCGGACTAAAAAATAAACGCAATGACCTTGGCATCTTATTCTGCGAAACACCTTGCCGAGCCGCTGGAGTAGTGACCCAAAACCAGGTTCGAAGTGCGACGGTAGACCTCACTGAAACTGTTCTAAAAAATGGAAACATTCAAGCGATAGTCATCAATAGTGGTAATGCAAATTGCTGTACCGGTGTTCAGGGCCAAAGGGATGCAAGACAAATGGCGGCTCTGGTAGCGGAAGGGCTAAAAATTGATCCCGCATCGGTTGCAGTAGCGTCTACCGGAATTATTGGACAATTCCTGGATATGGCGAAAGTTGAGGAAGGCATAAAGCAAGCGATTCCAGTTCTCGGCGATAGCCCAAAAAACTTTATGGAAGCGATGCTCACAACCGATTTGGTTGAAAAGCAAGCGTGCGCAGAGATCGGCAGTGGGTCGATAATTTATGGGGTTGCGAAAGGCTCTGGAATGATTGCTCCCAATATGGCGACGATGCTCGCGTTCATAGTCACGGATGCAAACACCTCCGGAATTGATCTTCAAACGGCTATGACTCGGGTTTGCAACCATACATTTAACCGATGCACGGTGGACGGAGACACTTCCACCAACGACATGTGCTTGCTCCTCGCCAACGGCAAATCGGAAGAAAAAATCGACGAGCAGACCTTTGAAGAAGGTCTTTATGATGTGTGCCTGAGTCTTGCCAAGAAAATTGCAAGAGATGGAGAAGGCGCAACTAAACTTATTGAAGTGACGGTTCAAGGATCGCCTCACCCTGAAAAGATCGCCAGAAGCATAGCCGAATCTCCACTGGTAAAGACGGCGATGTTCGGATGCGATCCAAATTGGGGTCGAATTCTAATGGCAGCCGGTAAAGCCGGAGTGGAATTTGATCCACTTCAAGCAAAATTAACCCTGATGGCATTGGGGGAAAGCCATTTGCTTTACGAAAACGGAAGCGCAGCCGCATTTGACCCTCAAAGAGTTTCGGCGGGACTAAAGTCCGATCATATTGTTATTACCCTCCGGCTGGGCCCCGGCAAAGAAGCGACTTTTTACACCTGCGATATGGGCTACGGCTACGTGAGAATCAACTCTGAATATCACACTTGAGTTTTGATTGAACAGGAAGTCTGCGGGCTTCGTCAAAGAATCCATAATCTGCAGCGAGCTATTTAAGGATAATAATTCGTGCGGTATTATGCAAGTATTCAGCAAAACCTAAACTTAAACGCATGAAGCGGCCACGAAAGTAGTAAAGGGATTTTAAAGTAGCGGATGGGCAATTGGCATCAATTTTGCAATATGTTCGATTACAAGACGGCCAACTGAAGTTATTCTTTGGGAATAATTCTTACTTGGTATTTTTAAAATTTTACTTATGAGAACGAATGTTCATAACGACCGGTGTGAAGAAGCTCAAACCGACTTTTTCGGCAATTTAACTAGGTGTCCGCTCTTGACATCTGAAGAAGAGATTTCTCTGACTCGGGCAGTTCAAAACGGAGATATCAAGGCGAGAGCAAAATTGGTGGAATCCAACATGCGGCTCGTGATTGCGATCGCCAAAGGATTTAGAAATCGGGCCCTGCCAGTGGAAGACCTTATTCAAGAAGGTGCTCTTGGATTGATTCAAGCCGCAGAACGATTCGATCCAGATCGAGGTTTTCGATTTTCCACCTATGCATCCCATTGGATTCGGCAGGCCATTTGGAGAGCAATTGAATCGAAAGCCAAAGCGATCCGAGTTCCGGCTCATATACGCTATGCCATTCGAAGGTATGAAAAGGCAAAGGTCCTATTGAGTCTGCAGCTTGGAAGGGAGCCTTCTAGCGAGGAGTTGGCTGAAGAAATGGGCTTGAACCTCAAACGATTTTATGAAATTTTGCAAGCCTCTCATGAAATGCTTTCTTTGGACAATTCGATGGGCGACCGCACTGGGCTAACTTACATGAGTCTGATTCGTGAAGGCCGGGATGGCGATTCTGATGATTCGGGACCTAACGAACAGCTGGTCGAACAGCTTCATAGCATCATGGCAACATTGAGCGAGCGTGAACAAAGAGTTTTATATTTACGATTTATCGGGGGCGAGATTATTGATCCTGAAGACGTGACCAAGGAAATGGAAAAAGAATTAAAGCTATCTCGCGAGCGTCTGCGCCAAATCGAGGTTATCGCGATAAAGAAATTGAAAGCTCTGGCAATGCGGCGCGGGACACTGAGCCCGACCTTGAACGAAGCTGGAGCTTAGCCGGTTCGGGATACTAACACCAAAGAATAAATCGGCTCAGTTCCCTTAGCAGAATTGTTCGGATGTCCAATTTTGGTATACTCTCTTCTTTGGATAATCAAAGTAAATGAAGCGAACCTATCAGCCGAATAACCGGCATCGAAGCACCACCCATGGCTTTCGGGTGCGGATGCGTACGACCGATGGTCAGAACGTTTTGAAGCGTCGTCGCTTGAGGGGTAGAAAGAAAATTTCTGCCTAGGGCACACGAGGGTCAAGGGTCCTAAAAAAAGCCGTTTTGATTTCATTTTCAAATCCGGCAAAGTGGTGTCAACCGGCGGAATAAGAGTCATTTCCTATCCGGGCACCGGACTTATCGGAATCGGAATAGCGAAAAAAATTGGATGTCATTGTCGGCGCAACAAGAGCAAAAGACGCCTGCGAATGGCAATCCGAGAAGCAGAAAACGCGATTAACGGTCAACTTGACTACGTATTAATTCTTGGAGAAAAAGGTTCAAATGTTTCCTTTCCAGTGCTTTGCGAAAAGGTGATGGAAGGGTTTCAAAAGGTAAATACGCTTTGGGAAAACGATTGGGAGTCTTTCTTATCCGGTGCTATCAAGTAGGGTTTAAGTGGATGCCTCCAACTTGTCGGTTTACTCCAAGTTGCTCGCAGTACACTTTAGAAGCGATTCAGAAATATGGGATCATGAAAGGGTCGTTTTTAGGTCTTCGACGAATTTGCCGGTGCCATCCATTTAATCCGGGTGGGCACGACCCAGTTCCGTAGCAATCAAGTTTATGTTCAAGTCTTTAGGTAATCAAAGCGCATCCGGCAAGGCCCCAAATCGCACCAATACGCTCATTTTCTTTGCGCTATGGATGATAGTCACCCTCTGGATGATGCGATCTTGCGGGCCTCAAACTCCGGTCCAAAAGAAACCAGAAACTGCTCAACTGTATACGCAGTTGCTCAATACAAATATCGACCAGCGCGAACAAGACGCATCCTTAATTTTTCAAAAATATCAAAGCGCACTTAGCGACGATCTTGACGCCGAACAGCAACTCTTAAAGTTGGGCAAAATCACGCCTCAACAATATTCGCAGGACGAAGCATTAAAGACGGCGAACACAATTAAAGGAGCTATTCTTGTCGCAGACGCCAAATTGCGCGGGGCGGAAATAACTCACAATTACAATAAGTATTTCCTCGCCTATACGACCCTTCAAAGCTACGAATTACACGATTCCACCAATCCTGCCTGGACCACCCAAACCATTTCGATTCCCCGAAAAAATGGGGTTGCAAAAGTGATGACCGGGCATGAACTTTATATTCAGGTGGTAAAAGAACTCAGCGCCCAGAATCGAACTTCGTTGGTCTGGGGATTTATCCCCGGATACAGGTTCATGGATTTTCTAATTCGAATGACGGGATCAGTTCCGGCGTTTAGCTATTGGTTTTCCGCTTTGCTCCTTGCGTTTATCGTGCGCGGCGTGGTGTACCCCTTAACTCAAAAGCAGCTGATGTTCAGCAGGCAGATGCAACAACTTATTCCGCGCACTCGGGAAATCAAAAAACAATTCCCAGACATGACAACTCAGCAGCAAAAAATCATGGAGTTGTATAAGGAATACGGGATAAATCCGCTTCAAGGCTGCCTGCCGCTCCTCATCCAAAGTCCGTTTTTCTTTGCGATTTACGAGTGCATGCTGCGCTACCGCTTTGAATACCAAAAGGGCACATTCCTTTGGATTAATCCCCATATGTCGGCCCTTACCCACGGATTTCTCGCTCCGAATTTGGGCCAACAAGACGACATCATGATCGTGATATATGGGGTCACGATGGCAACCACTCAATTCCTCATGCCCATTGGCGATCCTGACCAAGCTAAGCAGCAGAGAATCATGGGAATTTTGATGTCGATTGCAATTCCTGGGTTTATGCTGTTTGGGGCTTTCCCAGTCGCTGGGGCTTTTGTGCTTTATTGGACGTTCACAAATATCCTTGCCACGGCTCAAAGCGTTAGAGCCTATAGAATGCCCGCTCCGGCATTGGAAAAGGTGCAAACCGTGTATGGTGGTCAGATCGCCCAAACGGGCCGCAAGACGGGTTTCATGGATAAGATGCGAAATCAAATGCAAGCCTCTTACGAAGAGCAGCTGGCCAAAAAAGAAGCTGAGAAAAATGCAGCTGCAGGTAAGCCAAATCCGAAACCTGATACGGCTAAATCAAATGGCAACATTTGGCAAGCGATGCAAGATCAGGCAAAACGGCAATTAGAAGTACAAGAACAAAAAGGCGTAAAAACCTCAAAGGATTCGGTTGAAACCGTCGGGCAACAAGAAATTCTGAAGCCAACTAACGGAGCGGCTCATTTGAATGGGTCGACGGGCACGCCCAAAAGCTTGCCTAAGAAAAAGCCAAAGAACAAGCCGAAAAGAAGGCCTTAGATGGCCCTCCAAAAGAAGGACGCCGTCGATTGGCGGTATTATAAAGGACTTATCCAAGACCATTAAGATTTATGCAAACTGTTGAAGTCACAGGAAAATCAGTTGAAGAAGCCACCGCTCTTGCTGCTCAGAAACTAGGTGTCGATGCTAAAAGCATTGTTGTTACAGTGCTTGACGAAAGTAAAAAGCTTTTCGGTAAAAGTCAGGTTCGAATTCGAGCCGATAAGACTGAAAACGCAACGGAATCTGCGGGAAGCGTTGGCAACGATAAAGTGCCGAAAGCAACTGCAAAAACCACTAAAACTGCGGTTAAACCGGAATCAGAACCAGCCAAGGCACCCGCTAGAAAGCGACCTACGGCGGCTGAGAATGAATCAAGCGAAGGTGGCGAAACGGAACAAAACGCAAAGCCCAAGCGAACCACCAGAAAGAAATCTGAAACGGAAGCTTCGCAAGCGACTAACGGACAAGCTGATAGCGACGATTCGTCAGAACCAGACGAAACTAAAGCAACGGAAATCACCGCTACTGCTGAAGACGGCAAAGCATTTGTTCAACTCGTCCGTGATCTTACTGAAAAAGCCAGTTTGCAGGTTCAAGCCGAAGTCACTAATTTGAACGGCAAGTACGTAACGATTGAGCTTGACGGCAAGGATGTTGCTTATCTTATTGGGCGGCATGGGGAAGTGCTTAACGCGATGCAATCGCTTGTGAATATCATTGCAAGTAAAAAGTTTGGAAATGGCGTGAGAGCAACCTTGGACGGTGCGAATTATCGCGAGAAACGAGAAGCCGATTTGCAAGAAATGGCAACCAAGATTGCCGAAGAAGCGAAAAGTAGAAAAGAAGAAGCGGTTCTAGACGCATTGCCCGCCTTTGAGCGCAGGATTGTTCATAAAATCCTCTCTGAAATGGAAGGAATCACTACCTATAGCGAAGGTGAAGAGCCAAATCGACACGTCGTTATTGCTCCTAAGGACTGATTTCTAGCCTTTCATGGTGCGATTAAATCGACTCAAACAAGGCGATCTTGTTCGCTGGGTCACTCCCGCATCGCCGATTGCAGAAGATAAAATTTGCACTGCCACGAAGTTGCTGGAATCCTGGGGATTCAGAGTTGATCTTGGCAGTCATGCATTAGATTCAAACGGCTATTTAGCTGGTTCCGATATCGACCGCGCAGCCGATCTCATGGAAGCTTTTCTTGATCCAGAAGTCTCAGCCGTGTTTTGTACTCGAGGCGGGTATGGATGCGCTAGGCTTTTCCCTTATTTAGATTTACAAAAAATCGTGGAGTCACGCAAATTTTTTGCTGGGTACAGCGACATCACTACGCTTCATCTCGCCCTCAATTTGCTTGGAATGCCAACCGTTCATGCTCCCATGGCTCTGACTTTGCATTATGACCGCGAGCCGTGGGTTTTGGAATCACTTCGGCGAGTAATGTTCGATGAACCTGGAACGCCGCCAGAAGCACCAGTTGGTGAGTGCTTGGTTTCTGGCATCGCAACTGGGCAAACAATTGGAGGATGCCTTTGCCTATTAACCGATTCAATCGGCACGCCTTTTGGGCTCAACACGAATGGAAAAATATTAGTAATCGAAGATGTCGACGAAAATCCGCATCGAGTTGACGCGATGTTCACCCACCTCATAAATTGTGGAGTGCTTGAAAACTGCGCAGGGATTGTGGTTGGCGAGATGACTCGCACCGATGAACGAAGCGACGAAAGCATCGGCGCAAAACCATGGCGACAAATCGTTTCGGACGCGCTGAAACCGCTTGGAATACCAGCGATTATCAATTATCCATTTGGCCATGCTAAGCAAATGCTAACTATTCCGCTCGGGGTGCACTCAAAGATGGATGCATCTTCCGGTACCCTAACCCAAAAGGAGTCCATTTTCAAACCATGACATTTGCTTTAGTTGCTACAATTTCAATGCTTCAAACTCCGATTTCAACCGTGAAAATCTGGGAAAAGTGGATTGCCCCCGGTCTTGAATATGTGATGGAATGGGAGCCGGGAAAGCCCTGGATCATCAACGCGTTGCGCATTAATTTAAAAAGCACGTCGATCCGCCCCATTTCCGAACTTGCCGGAAAAACTGTTTACGAAGACACGCCAAGCTTTGGCCGAGGAACCGTCACATCCATGGTGCAAGCCGACAGTGGCTTAGGCGGGATCAATGGAGATTTTTTCCCATTTAAAGGAAATCCGCTCAATCTTATGGTGCGAGATGGCGAGTTGCTTGAAATGCCATACCAGCCCAAAGAGTTTCCTACTTCGCGTCGCCCGGTTTTTGGTTGGGGGGATAAATCTGCTCAGTTTGGATTTGCCAGAACTTCGATGACCCTCACTCCGGATGGAAGTAAGTCAATTCCGATTGATGGGCTTAACGAAGAAAGCATTCCTGGTCAGACCACAATTAACTCGCAAAGTGCAGGCATCGCTTATGGCAAGGCTCCAAATTCCTACGCGATAATCGAAATTCAAGATGGTAAATGGGCACCTACCGGTCAAATTCGAGGAGACGTCATCGAAACTGGCAATAATCTAACCAAGCGAAACGTGTTGCCTGGGACCGCAATTGTGATTGGAGAAGACGCGGCTGCGCCGAAAATCGCAGCATTGCAAAAAAGCGAAGAGGTTACGATTTCCATGAACACTACTGGGTTTGATTGGTCAAAAATTACAAATGTGATGGGAGGCTCAACTACGCTTCTCAAAGATAAAAAAGTGGATATCGACTCAGCTGAAGCGCGTGAAGCGGTTGAATTTACAGATTTGCGCCATCCAAGATCAGCAGTTGGGGTTAACGGCAGAGGTGATATTTGGCTAGTTGCAGTTGACGGAAGAACCAAATATTCAATTGGCGCGACATTGCCCGAAATGGCAGCGATTATGAGCTCATTTGGATGCGTTAACGCGATGAATATGGATGGCGGAGGCAGCACCGCAATTAATGTTTTAGGAATGACGATGAATCATCCAAGCGATGGAGTTGAACGCGAGGTCGCCAATGCAATCATCGTCTTGGGCACGCCTCATTCTGCCAGTAATGAAAATTTAACTTTTATCGGACCTTCTCTGGTTTCTTTAGATCAATCGGTGACCTTAGCCATCAAAGTGGTTGGAAATAAGGGGAATCTGCCCAACTCTCAAATCCTTTGGAACGCGGAAGGCGCAGCATGGATCGATGAAGGTGGCACTTTGCATCCAACTCGGGCTGGAATAGTCAACCTAACCGCGCGAGTGCACGGCCAACTCCTAGAAAGCCGCATCACAATTGTGGATCAAAAGGCCAATTGACCTTTTGAGAATATCAAGCAATCGGATACCGAATTCCAAATTCTCGGAACGAAGCTATTTCAAATTCGCTACATGGGAGTAATTTTTGAGAGGGTGCCTACGTGCCGTCATTTCACTTTTGCAATTGGCTGCGCTTGTAATTTCGCGATTGCAGCTTGCCATGCGTCAAGGTATTGCTTTCGAAAATCAGGGTCTAGCCAATGCGGGTCGTCTGGTTTTTGCATATCCCTGTTCAGGTTTAGCGGGTTTGAATCTGGCAGCATTCCATAAAACGCGAGCATCCACCTGCTAAAATATCTAAGGCAATCATCTTGTCCCATGCTCCTTAATTGCTTCAGGATGATTTGAAACTGGGCTAAATTCATTGGTCCTCTCACAAAGCCTCCGTATATGCGAAACAGGAGTAATTTAATGCTTGGACTCGTTGTTTTAGTGGCCATTAACAGCACATTAGCGCTCCATTCGTGGGATTTAACCGACCATTTGATGTTGCCATCGAAGTAATCACCCATCAAAAAACGTCGGTCAATAATTTGAGAAATGAGAGGGTCATTCCAAACTTCTGGATGCTGAATAGAGCTCTCAGCAATTTGGTCCATATAATTAAATTCAGCCGCGTGTTCGCCGATTGAATTAATTATTAGGGCGCAAAGACCTTGAGTTGTGGGGGAAGTTCCCACTATTTTGCGTTTAATTGTGGCGATAATGCCAGCAGACGACTCCGCATACGGAGGCGGTAGAAGCTTATCAATTCCCTCCTGATCTGCATATTTGACCATGGATACCAGGCTTTTGATGTCGGAGTAGTCTAAAGCTTCAAAAAGCGTAAGGTCCATCTTATCTCCCTTGTCGTCGCAGTTCGGAAGTGCCGTCGCCTTGAGCCAAAATTCGATGAAATAATCATTTCCAGAAGGATCCACATATACCTGAGTTGGTTGAGTTGTGAGTTGGTACATGTAGAAGGACTTTAAGTTCGAAAGATCAATTGGGCGAAGTAATACTTCATATTGCCCTGGCGTTACTGGCGGGTTCATCGGAGTGGTAAACCCAGCGAGGCTATTTCCACGCAAAGCTCTTGGATACCCAGCTTCTACCTGAGTCACGTATCTAAGCTTATTTGAGCCTAGCATAAGATTTGGCGGTTGACCGGAAATAATTAAGGCAGATGCGAGCCGATCATTAGAGTTACCCCAGTAAGCCGGGTAGACATCGCGATATGTAGGTGGCTGCAGCATTCTTTCAATAGCTGGATCGACGGAACCGTTCTGGTTGTACATACGACCTTGACTGGATTGCATATAGAGTGAGATTAAAGGTATTAACATTGTTTTTCTTAAGGTGTGAGTTCTAGCTCTTAGTTCTAATTATTGCGTCTGTCCAAAATTGGTTGAACCAAGTGGATAGCATGAGGATTCCAGAGCTTCCGTCAATTGCAAGGGTGCCACCCCAATATAACTGGTTGCCATAAGCATACGGATCGTTGGGATGATCATACATAGGGTATGGACCGTCTAGCACTATTGGGAACCGGTCAGTAAAGAGACCCTGACTAGTCGTTAGCCAGTTAGAATAATCGGCTGGGTTAACTGCGATCGAGTTCGCTGGCACCATAACCGTCCATTGTTCGTTCATATAAACTTGGGGGAATGAGTCGGCCCTAATAAGCGGATCCGTAACCTGCATATCTTCGGTGAGCTGTATGCCGTAATATGTTGGTGGAGAATTCAACGACTGAAAACTCCACCGAAATACTTTATCATCAACTGGTTGATGAGCGGTGAACGCGTACTGGATTGCATGGGGCATGTGCTGGGTGCAATCCGGACATGAATCGTTAATTTGGGTTTTGCCATCAAATGGGTCGATCATCGAAAGGTTAAACGTGCAACTTGGTACGATGTCTCCGTTTGTGTTCGAGGCAGCGGTCGCAACAATATAGGCCCCAGCGGATTGAGGCGGCTGGTAAAACTTTACGTGCCCCGGACAGGCGAACTGCTCGGTCACTACGTCCGGCTGTGAAACACATCCGATATAACCTGCGGCTGGCCACTGGGCATAAGTAGGCAACGTGGGATTAAGTGAACCCGGATCTGGCACATTGTTGGGTCCAAAATATTCAATATAAGCAGCATCCTTCATGCCAGGATTACTTACGGGCGGGTCGTCGTCGTAAGCATAGCCGGGATCGGCATACACCACTCCGAGCAACTGGTGGGGCAGTTTTCCCTGAGTGGCAGTGACATAACCGCCTATGATTATCACCCAGTCTTTACCGCTTTCCTGAAAAGACACCTGGGTCGAAGGGTCGTAGAATGTAACGGTGCAACTAATTTCGCTGTAGGCATTCCCTGGAAAAAATCCGTACCCAGAGGCAGTCGAAGTTGTTCCGCCTTGGTTAAAATAAACATCTCCCGGAATGACTCCGCCTTGCTGAGGAGGGGCACTTTGGTCCCAATAGAATCCGGTTATAATCAGCCCGTCATAATTGGAAACCGTACAAGTGCCAGTGATAGGTGCGCAAAGCGTCCCAGGGTTGCCACCGGGCTGAGATACAGTGAAACTGTAGTCCAGCTTAAGAACGTGAGTGCTTGCCGTAACCTTAATGACTGGCTGCGCAAAGCAAGGTAAACAACCGATTGCAGTAGAGAAAGCAAGTACAAAAAATAAGCGCACGGCTTGTATAAGGCTAATGCTCATTTTAGATTCTCCAAATTTTCGTTACCAGAGAATCCCCTATCGAGAATCCCCTATCGAGAATCCCCTATCGAATAATCTCTGTGTACCCGATTAAAAATATTTTGCCAACTGGCAATTTTACTAGGTTTTTAAAACTGGAAAATTCGATCAAGGTTAGGTTTAACTTTTTCACAAAGAAGCCAAACGTGGAAAAAGGTTGAAACCATACCTTGCACCCGGAACTATGCTCGATGTCAATTGATGCGTCGTAATCGTTATGCCGCATCAGATGGAGAAAGTAATGGAAAAATTCGTACCCGTAAATTACCGCAGTCAGCCAAGCTTGCTACTTTGATGACATCTGGTTAAAATGACTCAAAATCATCTATTATTAGGTACTCAATGAAAATAACACCTTGGATTATCGCGGTTCTGTTAGTTGTAGCAGGCTGTGACAGCAAAAGTCCCTCCACCGGCGACGCCGGGAGTACCACAGCAACAACAACGACTGGCGCAACTTCAAAACCAGCCCCGGAAACAACCGCAACCACAGCTTCAACTGGAACCACAAATGGCTCGACTGCCAGTCGAACTGCGACCGCTGGTAATAGCACGATGCCTCCAAAAAATACAAAACCGGCTCCAACAAAACCGCCGGTTAAATCCGGGGCTACCGCTTTAAAGCCGCCTAAAACAACTGTGAAAACGGCTCCAGTTCAATCCGCAGCGGGGAGCTACGTGCTCAAGCAGATGCCAAAAAATGGCGAAGTAGATCATTACACGCTTTATCAGCCGCAACCGCTCCCGGGCGGCGTGATTGCTCACATCAATATAAAAATAATCTTGAGCTATTCAAATGTGACATCATCTGGCTTTACCAGGACGACACGCATCACGAGCCTGGATCCAAGTGATCTAATCAGCAAAGTGCCAGCCAGTGGTCGTGAGCAACTTAAACAAAGGCTTGCCGCTCAATCTGCCCAAATTATCAAAGCAAGCACAGTTCAAACTTTTACACCTTCAGGAAGACCAACTTCCATTAAAATTGTGGGAGGGCCAGCGGGAATGAAACCCCCAACCGAAACCCCAGGAATCACCTTGATTGAGTTTCCAGATCATGCGGTTAAAATTGGAGACAGCTGGTCGAGTCCATCTGGGCCAGACGAAGATACGTGCACCCTTATCAAAATGACCGAGGTTAATGGTCAGAAAGTCGCGGTGGTGAGCATCGTCACTACGATTGCCCCGAGTAGCGCGGTTAAAGTGTCGCGCACTGCTCGCTTTTTCGTCTCTAATGGGTTATTGCAGTCTTCCACTACGGTTCAAAGCGAAACCAAGAACGGCAAGACTTTGTCGGCTACCACTGAAATCACAAAGGTGTAAAGTCGGCCTGCGTTACCAAGTAGATTTTCTGCCGACGACGTCGATCAACCTAAGACCTGGCACCTCAGGGATAATCCTGCGCTTAATGGGTCAGCAACTTAGTCCAATAACGGATCCATTGGGCTTGTCGATTACAACTGGGTTGTTATCACTATGTGGTTTGCTCGGGTTTTTATTAAAAAGGATATGGCTCTTCTATCTCATTTTGGCGGTCCTCGATTTTGCGGTTACTTTTAACGCGGTCGTTCACTCACCAGGACCTGGATTCCCGGGCATCAGATTATGCATAGGTGCACTTCTTAGTTGGTTCCTCGCGTATTGGTTATTCTCAGTCTGGTGCGCCAAGACGAATCTGACGCCCAGAACAGAAACCTCAAGCGCAACGACTACAATTACAAAGATATAAAGGAGGCCGTGCAGAATGAGTTTGCAGTTATATACTACAGGAGATGGCTAACTTTGGATAATCAGGGTGCAAGGAAGCTTAGCTCCCCTTTGTTATGCTGAGCTAAATATAAGTCGTTGTCTAAGAATAATCGCACAAGAGGATAAAATTAACTGAGGAGGATGACCAGTTAACTGGACAACTCATAACTATGGATATCAAGCTTAAAAGAGTTTATGAACATCCAGCTGAGTCGGATGGTAAACGTATCCTAGTTGATAGACTATGGCCTCGTGGTCTCACAAAAGAGAAAGCAAAAGTTGATATCTGGCTAAAAGAAATAGCTCCCAGCACCGAATTGCGGAAGTGGTTTAATCATGAGCCAGCCAAATGGGCAGAGTTCAAAAAAAGATACGAAGTTGAAATGCAGCGCAACCCTGAAATCGTTTCTACCCTGGAAGAGCTTATCGCCCAAGGCAAAGTTACGATAGTGTACGGTGCCAAGGACGAAGCCCATAACGAAGCAGTCGTGATTAAAGGGTACTTGGAAGAAAATCACAATTAATTAGTCCTTAATGCGCAGAACAATACAACTATGATGATGCCTCAAGAGGCTTGCGGTGCAGCATTTATTCAGTCTTAGGCGGAGGGGGTGCCTCCATTCCTGTAGCGATGCACGATTTACAGTCCCGATATGTCCTCTAAGGGGACTTTCAGAGTCCACCCCGCCCGCCAAGCCGTCCACACCTCCGGCGGACGGGAATTTTTGATTGCTGGTTAGCACGAAAAAGACCGTGGCTGATTAATCGCCACGGTCTTGATTTACCTTTTTGTCTGGGTAAGTTGGCTTTCGATTATTTACGGCGTCGAAGGAGTACCGCTCCCAGACCAAGTCCAAGAGCCCAAACGCCTGCTGGAGCTGGAACTGCTTGCTGACCTTCTACTTCCATTAGTTGATTGCCGGCGCCGAACCCAGCCGACCCAGCCTCTTCCCAGTTCGTGAATCCGTATCCGCCTGGATAGCCATTGCTGGAATAATCACGGAGGTAAGTACCTGGATTACCGCTGGTATCGTATTGAGCATATGCATAATTTGCCGATTGGTTCTGCATTGCCACGAGGTATTGATTGCCAGACACCAAACCAGCAATATTTGTTGCAGCAGTGATGTCCCATTGATATGGGGTGTTGATATTTGACGGTGAAGAATCAACTTCACTATAACTCGATACATCTTGTGATCCGACGAGCGAACCAACTACTCCGCCCGAAAAATTATAGACTTGAACTAAAAATCCAGTCGCGGCTGAAGAACTGGAATAGGCGTCAAAAAGCAATTCAACTGACGAAATCGAGCTTGCACCGGAATCTGTAATGACCTGTCCCGATTCCAAACCATAATTGGCACCAAAAGTATTTGAACCACCGTCCGAGTCACCATGATCACCCGCATAGGTACCGCCGAGATTGTTGTAGAGTGTGATTTGAGCGTTAGCCGCTCCTGCGACTACAAAAAGAGCCGCTATTAGAAATGAAAGTTTTTTCATATTTTTTCTCAAAACAGTATCATAGGATTTTTCGTCCTCAGACCAGCGCACTTGCTGTTACAACTGTGTATTAACTATACACGAAAATTTGTGTTTTTTCTTTACAATTGCAAAAATATAGTATTTTTACCTGGTTAAAAGGTGATAATTGCGCTTTTTCGCTCCGGTTAGGGTGACGGCCGAAAGCGACTCCGAGTTTGAGTTCGTTCTACTAAATTGTGGGAGGCGGAGCCGGAGGCGGCTCTAAAGACCAGAACAAATCCCGGAGAATCACCCCGCCCTTGGGTCACCCTCTGATGAAGAGGGAATTTTCAGTCTCGTAGATGTTCACAAAACCGCCCCGCTCTTCGACCAGCCCTCTGAAGGAGAGGAATTTTTTTAAGTATGCCCCATGATAAAGGTGCTGGACCATTTCAAGATTGGGCATCAAACCGCTAAAATTCAGCTATCGGGGATGCATTCCACAGCGGAGATTGGTATCAAAGCGGAAGAAAAAGTCCGTCAAAACGGACTTTTTTGATTAACATGAAACTAGATTTTGTGCTTACATTTTAAGCAGGTTCATGCCGTTGGGATAAAATCCTCGCTTGGTATTTCCTTTGCCGCCATACACAATTGCAAGCACTTCAGGAGGAGACTCTGCCCACTGCATTAGCGACTTTTGCAATTCTTGGCATGAGATCCTCGAAAGTTGGAATCGTGATGCTTTGAGCCCCATCCTTCAAAGCATGGTCAGGATCGGGATGAACCTCTACCAGGAGACCGTCGGCTCCGGCTGCGATCGCGGCTAGACACATTGGGGGCACTAATTCTCGTCTGCCGACGCCTTGAGAAGGATCGACCACGATCGGCAGATGCGACATCGCTTTGATCGCCGGGACCGAGGAAATATCCAACGTGTTTCGAGTGTAAGTTTCAAAAGTGCGTACCCCTCTTTCGCATAAAATGATATTTTCATTGCCTTGGCTGGCGATGTATTCGGCCGCGAGGAGCCATTCCTCAAATTTGCTCGTCATACCGCGCTTAAGCATCACCGGCATCCGAGATTGACCGACCTCCATGAGAAGGTCATAATTTTGCATGTTTCTGGTGCCGATCTGTAATATATCTGCATACTCAGATACCTCTTCAACTTTGCGCACATGCATCACTTCGGTGATCACTTTCAATCCGAAGCGCTTGCCCGCTTCTTTCAAAAGCACTAGCCCAGGCACGCCCATGCCCTGGAAAGAATAAGGAGATGTGGACGGCTTATAAGCACCGCCTCTTAGCACGGTCGCGCCCGATTTTGATACCGCTTCAGCAGTTGCAAATAGTTGGGTTTCGCTTTCAACCGTGCAAGGTCCAGCCATCATCACAATTTCCTTCCCTCCGATTTTCACCCCTCCGACGTCGATTACGGATGGTCTCGGTTTGGATTCGGATGCGACAAACTTGAACGGCTTGGAAATGAATACTACATCTTCGACCCCTTCGTAGCCCCTGATTTGATCCGCCGCTTCAACTTTATCCAGATGGGGCAAACCAACCGCGCCAAGGATGGTTTTTTCAACCCCAAAAATCGGATGAATTTGATAGCCAAGCTCCGAGAGCCGGTTACTTACCGCGTCTACCGCTTCGCGCGCGGTTCCGGATCGCATAATGATGATCATTTAATTACTCCTCGCGTCACCACATTTCCGCTCAAAACTCTTAGGAATGCCTGCTCGAAAGCATCCATTTCATCCCCCGTTCCAACCGATACACGAATACAGTTGGGCAAACCAAATGAAGTCGCATCCCGCACAATTACTCCTTCGGCGAGCAATTCTTTAAAGACTTTAGTCGCGGGGCGATGCGCGTCCACAAGTACAAAATTGGCAAAGCTAGGATATGGATGGCATCCCTGAGATGCGAAAAATTCGGTGAGTCTTTTTACTCCATAAGAATTGTGGCGAATCGAATCGTTAAGGAAGGATTCGTCGCTTAACGCTGCAACCGCCGCGGTTTGGGCGAGCAGATTCACATTGAACGGCTCGCGGGCCCGGTGATAGGCATCCACGATATCGGGATGGGCAAATCCGTACCCAATCCGAATGCCTGCTAGGCCATAAGATTTGCTAAAAGTTCGCAGACCTACGACCGGCTTGCCCTCTAAAACGTAGTGCAGGCTGTTCGGAAAATCTGGTTGGTCAGCGGCGAACTCTGCGTAAGCTTCATCAAGGACTACAGTTGCTTTGGGGGGCAAATCGCTGAGGAAATGATCGAAGTCGGTTTTGGTGATAATGGTTCCGGTTGGGTTGTGGGGATTTGCTATGAACACCAGTTTGGTATGGTTTGAGAGTTTTTTTGCCATCGCCGGTAGATCATGAACCATGTTGGAATTGAGTGGCACCTGAATGAGCTTAGAGGGGGCCAGCAACGCCGCTGACATGTACCTGGCGAAACCGGGGGTTGCCATAATGACCTGATCATTTTCCGATTCCAAAAACAAAAAAGCGAGAAGGTGAATGAGCTCGTCGCTGCCGTTTCCAAGCATGATTTGATCTGGTTCGACGTTAAATTTTTTGGAAATCGCGGCTTTAAGTGTAAACGCCAATCCGTCTGGGTACACATTCATTCGGTTTGCCGCATCTTGAACGGCATGAATCGCTTTTGGGGATGGTCCCAGGGGATTTTCGTTGCTGGCAAGCTTAACTACATTTGTTAGCCCTAATTCCCTTTGGACTTCTTCGATAGGTTTGCCGGGTAAATAAGGGGAAACTTTAAGGATATTGGCTCGAATTGGAGGTCGCACCTTATCTATTGTGGCAGGAAATTCTCCTGGTACGAAATTATCTTACGTCGGATGGGTGCCCGTCCATTGGAGGGACGGATCGCGATAGCGAAGACGGGGTGGTTTTGCCCGATGGGCGGCCCTTCCGAAATCCCCACCCACAGGGGGTGGATTCGCGATAGCGAAGACGGGGTGGTTTAATCCAGTTAGTGAGGCATAGCTTGCGAAATTCAGAAGTGCGGTAAATCATCTAATCCAAGCCGATAGTCAGGTCAAGATGAACAAAAGTAGTAAACTGATGTCTACTATAATCACGATCAAAGGCTAAGTTAATTAAGTGAAATATGAAACTGAAAAAATGCCGCCCAGTGAATACGGGCGACCAATTCTGGAATTGCTACCCAAAAGCAGTTCTGCCAAAACTGGGGCAACACCGATTTCAAATGACAAGCGGCAAACATCGAATAATTCAGATTCAATCGATTCCGTTCTCGGAAAAGTGCCACCAAGAGCCGATTTGTTTTGGCTGCGGGGTGATGTCGAACGTACCCGCGCCATGCTCGACCAATGGGCAAGCTGCAAGCGAGCCGACCAGCTCGGAGTTCTGGGATGCCCAACTCCTGCCGTAATTTTTGAAGAGCCAAGGCCCACGACCGCAAGCTGGTTGAACAAAAAGACGGGAGCCAAAGGCAAGCTAGAAGAAATTAATACCAAGACGGTGAGCTTTAAACCGCTACCCGAAGCAAGGTGCAACGAAATCGAAATAGATCGAGTGCTTAAAAGGCTTGGAAAGCCGGGCCTCGCCACTGGATTACTTTATTTTTTGTACCCTCGAACCGGACCTTACGAGGTATCCACCAGCGAAGATCAGTTCTATCCAAAAAAGCTATTCGGAGCATGGGGATCGGCAAGTTTTAGACGTGCCCTGGCAAGCTTTTGCCGGAAATTACACCGAGACATATTAGCAAATTTAGCCAGAGAACTTAGCTTAAATGATAAGAACTCAAGCGATGTCAGCGATTTAGCATCGAACAAGATAAATCAACCACAACCAGCCGGTGACGGCATACGAAACGAAAATGAATACAACAATGATGGGGTGGCTTCCCCCGCAGCGAAGCCAATCGAAGGAAGCGCGACTAAACCTCAGCGAGGTCGACCAAGAAAAAATAGAAATCCTAATTCAGAATCACCGCGGATTTCTAAAAAAGATTTGCAAGCCGTACTTTAAAATTCAAGAAGATCGGGAGGACCTTGAGTCGGCTACCGTGCTTTCGGCTATCAGCAGGTTCAAGTCTTATGATCCGACGCGGGGAAGCTTTAGCACTTGGCTTGGAGCGATAGCTCGAAATGAAGCGATCGACATCCGGCAAAAGCTGAGGAGACAGCCAAGAATCATGCCGAACGACGAGGCCACTGAAACCATTCTTGGACTCGCAACCGCAAAAGAATCGGAAGGAGTGGTCCAGGTGGAAATGGAGTGGCTGCGTTATGCAGTTCCAGATTCCTACCTAAGCGCGCTCAGATTGGTTGTTTTTGAAGGGCATTCAAGCGAAGAAGCGGCCAAGCAACTTGGAGCCACTCCTGGCACAATTCGCACCTACGTTTGGCGAGCTAGAAAGGCTCTTCGAGCCGCAATGGAGGTTTCAGCTTGAAAAATAATAAATGGACAAGGAGTTTTAATGACTGCGCTTGATTTTGCGATACAAGACGCGACCGCGCGGGTGCGAGAAGGCAAATCCCATAACCGCTCGCCTCGAATCGATGCCATTAATCGGTTCGTGGGCAATCCTGTCGGCTCGCCCTATTGCGCGGCGGGCGTGAGTTGGTGTTTTCATGCCGCTGGGGCGAATAATTTTCCATTTTCAGGTCTCGCGGCTGCGATCCATGATTCATTTCGAGCCGCAGATCGGGTGTCAGAAGACCCTCAAAAAGTGCTGTCCTGGAAGGGGGCCTTATTTGGTTGGACTCTTGAATCAGGTCATGGACACATCGGATTTATCCGCGAGCGTCTCACCGATGAAACCGGCAAGTTAGTTCGTATAAGGACGGTTGAATACAACACAGTCCAGCCAGCAAATCCAAATATTGATGGCGTTTTTGAGCGAGACCGCGCGGTAGAGCCTAGCTTTTGGTTTCTAAATACAAGCGATTTGGAAGGAGGTGCATGGTGGGAATAAATCCGCTATGGCTTCAAGCGGGATGGCCAATTGCTCTGTTTATTGGCGGATTGCTATGGATGGGCGGCAGGCACAAAGGCAGTTTTGAAGGTCTTGGAGAGCGGCAGAAAGAACTTGAGGCAAGCTACCGGATTCTAGAAGAGCGAGACCGGGTAAGCGGGGTGAGGCTTGATCGCATTGATTTGCGCCTGACCGCAACTGAGACCAATGTAATAAACCAAGGTCGAATTTTAGACAGGATTGAATCTAAATTAGACAGATTAATCGAAAGCAGAATGGAACTGAGGTGAAAATAATTTTGCCTTACGTGGCTGCTTTCGCAGGAGCATTTCTCACCGCGTTGCTCCCCGTTTTATTGTCTGGCAATTGGCCAGATTCACGCCTTATCGTCGGAGCAGTGGCATCTGCATTGCTTGCAACTCACTTGCTTGATCGCAAAAGTCCTCGCCAATAGCGAGGCAAATTCAGGAGAAAATATATGACACTTTATCTTTATTTAAAAGTTAAATTTCGCTTTTTTGGGTTGACTCTTGGCACCGTTAGCCAAGGATTTGACATCACATTTGATTTGATCACGAGATCGTTTCACTTCAAATTGAACGGAAATACGCTTCAGCTCGGCGGTAAAACTCTATTTGACGAGCGTGGAATTCTACTGCAAGCATCATTAGGATGAGCGAGCAACTTTGCCCCGATCGGTTAAAACCTCGGAACTCATCCGCCAGGTGAATCAGCAAATTTCGCGTGAAATTCCAGAGCTAATCGGCAAGTTATTCGAGCTAGCGGCGGGAGTCCAAGTTAAGGGCGATGATGGCGAGCCTGCTTACTCGAGACCGCCGGATCGAATGGCGATTGAATATCTGATGAACCGCGTTTTGGGCAAGCCTGCTGGTGGCTCAAGCGGGATCACAATTAACGAAGTGAATCCAACCGAACGATCAATTATGATTGTTCTGCCAGATAACTCCCGCGATCCCGCTCGCCTCACGGTCAGTAAACCTGCATGCGAGCCTCCATCTCTTGGTCCTGCAAGTGAACTGGCTTATCCAGCAATTCCACTTGAAGAAAGACAGATTGTTAAAGCAGCGAAAGGCAAAAAATTAGAAGGAGTTTCAAACGTCAAAATTAAGCCAGCCGTCGGAAAATCAACCCCTAACAATTCAGCCTCAAGCGGGGCCTCAAAGCGACTTCCTATCCACAAAAAGTGACATCGCGGTTTACGGCGGAGCCGCTGGAGGAGGCAAAACCTTTGCCTTGCTTTTGGAATTTCTGCGCCATGTAAATAACCCCGGATTTGGAGCCGTGATCTTCCGGCGAACGGCTGAGCAAATCAGAATGGAAGGAGGTCTTTGGGACGAAGCGAGCAATATATATCCGTTGATCGGGGCCAAAGGGCGCGAAATGCAACTAGACTGGACTTTTCCGAGCGGCGCGCGGATTACATTTGATTCTTTGCAACATGAAAAAGACAAATTCGCGTTTCAAGGGGCTCAGATTTGCGGCCTCGGTCTGGACGAACTTACTCACTTCACCGAATCTCAATTTTTCTATTTGCTCAGCCGAAATCGCTCGGCTTGCGGCGTGCGGCCCTACGTTCGCGCCACCACAAATCCAGATGCAAATAGCTGGGTGAAACGATTCTTGGAGCCTTGGCTCGTGGTTGATCATCCTTTTTTTGCAAAATCAGGTGAAATCCGCCATTTTATCCGTGATGGCGGGGTGATTTCTTGGTCATTTGAGCCGAAGCAAGATTCAAAAAGTCTAACTTTTATTAGAGCCACTTTGTATGGCAATCAGAAGCTTTTAGAGCGTGATCCTGGATATGTGGCCAATTTGAAATCCCTGAGTTTGGTGGATCGGGCGCGGCTATTGGATGGGAGTTGGGATGTGGTCGAAGGGGGTAATTTATTTCGCGCGGAGTGGTTTGGCTTTTGCGAGGTTAGTGCGATTCATGCTGCTGGACCCACAAATCGGGTGCGCTTTTGGGATTTGGCTGGCACAGAAGCCGTTGGCGGCAATGATCCCGATTACTCGGTTGGAGTGCTTATGGCGCGGGATGAGGATGGAATTTTGACAATCGAGGACGTGCAGCGGGTGCGCGAGCGTCCGCTAGGGGTTGAAAAATTGATCGCTTGGGTAGCCCAACGAGATGGAAGTTTGGTGCCGATTCGAATGGAGCAGGAGCCGGGCAGCTCAGGGGTTGCGGTGATTGATCGGTACCGGCGGGTGGTTTTGGCGGGCTTTGATTTTGCCGGAATAAGGTCCACTGGCGATAAAACGGAACGGGCTAAGCCTCTTAGTGCCCAAGCTGAAAACGGTCACGTTAAGTTGGTGCGAGGAAATTGGAACACTGACTTTTTGAACGAATTGGCTCAGTTTCCCACCAAAGGTGCTCATGATGACCAAGTTGATGCCGCAAGCGGAGCGTTTCGGGAGCTTGTCAAGAAACGCGCAGTCGACCTCGCGTTTAGTTAGCGAAAACTAATCGAATACTGGTCGGAATTCCGATTTTCAATTTGGCTGAGTGTAGGTAGCACATTTTTTTGCGGCGCAGGCAAATGCATTACGACTAAATGAAACCCGTTGGCTGTGGGCGAATACTCAAACGGTGCGTTTGTGAGCGGGTTTGGTTCGTTGAATCCGGCATCGGTGAGGGTCGCGGGCACCTTGTGATGCGCATTGAAGTAAATCGCAACGTCGCAGGCGGCAATAAATGCTTTCTCCCGGGCTTCCCCTTCGGTAATAGCTTGGTAGCAGTCTGAAATCAAGGATAAAGATGTTGGGTCCAGTTCTGATTGGTCGCTTGGTACCGGATCCACCTTTTTAAGGCCGCGCTGATTCTCGGGATAATTTCCAGGCCTTTGGCTCAGCATTTTGTAGTCTAAAATGAACTTCCTTTCAACTTTCTCGCGCATCCAGTCCCGAATGAGTACAAATCCAGTCCATTTCGCAGGTTCCAACCCGAGCTCGTCTGAACTGCCGGGCAGGGCCTCGTTTGGGTGATCAATCATGTAGAGTCAGAAGTAAAATTCAAATTTGATATGCTTCGCAAAATCCAGTTGGGCAGGGGATGTAGTTATGCGGGCAATTTGTTGGAGGATTCGCGGACTATAGAGATTTTTCAAGAATAAATTTCGCCCAGCGGCGGTCGCCATGTTTTTAATAGCGGTTGCGACCAATGCGCCGATCATAGTCGGGTCGTTTCCCACAACCATCGTCAACGAATACTCTTCCTGAACATCTTTTATTGCTTGCGCCTGATTTCCCTGATCTAAATCCACGTGTACTTTCGCCGCTATCAATCTGGAAATATTTTTAAGTTGTATGAATTCAGGTTGGATGATTTTGATTGGGTCCGACCAATCTTTTGGGAAAGTGCAATAGGGTTTTGGAAGGGCTACTGGCAAAAGGGCAAAAATTGGCTGGCATTTTTTCACCAACTGGGCTCGATCCTTGTTGAATTGTTTTATGCCCTTGCTTTTATCTTTAATGTCGGCTCGCGGGATGTAAGGGAATAGAAGACGCTCGGATTTGGTCGGGACCTCCTCTTTGTAAAGAGCAAAGATTTTAGTGAAAATGCCTGCTGAATTTTCATTAGCCGGAACGGAGGCTAATTTGTTCATGTCTTGGGCAGTTAGTGGTAAACCAAGTCGCATAGCCTCTTTGTTCAAAGTGTTAATCCTTGAGTTTTGGGTCGAGGAGAAAAAAATAATCAGCAAAATCGGAATGCCAACAATCAGCAGACCCGCAATTATGAGTGCTAACCCCAAGCGCAACTTTCCACTATTTTTCATTTGAGGTTTCCCAACTCAGTTATATTATAGTTGAGACTAGATGTCTGTCACAAAACGCGGCGAAATTCCCCGGCCCCGAAGTATGCCCTCGAGGGCATTCGTTCCGCTCTTTGTGACGAACACCAGGACATCGCATCGAGTACCGCCATGACTTAGTATCCAGATTGCGGGGCTGTTTTTATTGGTGCCGGAAGCTAAGGTTCCCCTTTTTGGAGGTGCCCGAAGGGCGGGGTGGTTTCCGAAAAGTCGTTCAGAAGTCAAGTTAATTACGGCGTAAAACACCCGTCTTCGCCTTGCGAATCCACCTCTCCGGCAGAGACTAGTTTTTCAGTGGAAGCGAGCTTTCACAAATCATGGATACATCATCCACTTTGTGATATTGAGCCCGTCGAATATCCGTAGCCCTAAATCTACCCAAGTGACGTATCCATTTTTGCTATAGGAGACTTGAACATAAAACTTATCGCCTCTATAATCTCCGAAATACTCATGTTCTTTATATTCTCCGAAAATATCAACACTTCCATCGGCTTCTTCCAAAGAATTGTAACCAAGCGCGTGGAACTTTTTCAGTAGATTAACCTTGCTTAGATGGAGGATAGCAGTGGTCCAAAAGGAGCCAGGCTGAGCTTTCATTATGGGGGCACTTCTCCAGCGTTCCGTGGGGGAATCCGCTTCGCCCCGAGCAATATAGGCAACGCCAATCGCGTAGCTCTGGTCAATGGGCCAATTCGCGGGGTCGCTTCCGTCCACATAATAGACTAACTTGCTGCCTTTTGCTAATCGCCATAGCCTGCCGCTATTAGGATGAGAGCCAGTAACAACCAGCCCTTTGCCTAAAAGGCGTTCAGCTTGATCCTCAGCGGATAAGCTGGCCACAATCCCTCCAAAACTAAAAGGAGGAAAAGTCGGCTTCAATAGCATTGAAACAATTAGCGGTATCAATTACTCACCAATTATAGCTAACTTTACGTTCTACAGATGGCACTTTAGTGCTTATGATATTGGGGTGGAATTCTGAAGTTCTGAGGCACGACCGTCAGAGTCATGAATGCGTCCTTAACTTGTTGAGCTTCCTTGGCAGGCATTGCCGGGAATTGCAGGTCTGCGAGCATCGGGTCATCGTCGGATTGCCCCGAGGGAAGAAAGATGCAACTGAGTTGATGCTTTTCCTCATTAGCTTCAAACCATGTGATCCTGTGGGTCTTTCGCACCGTCGCGACCTGAGCAACCGTCAGAGGATCTGGATAGACGCGATGCCAGTGCGAGAGGTATAAAGTGCCAGTTAAGAGGAAATACGTTCCTTTCAACTCACGAATCTGCATTTCAAAATACATATATCTGAACCCGTAGGTACCACCTTTATTCGAGGGGTCCGTCATAAAGTTCTTTGACGGTAATTTGCTACTGTCAATCCACGAAGACTCAACATCTTGCGGGGGAAAGTTAGGCATCCCATTCCGTAGCACGGGTATAAAATAAATCCGAACGTCGGTTGCGGTGGGCCACCATAAACGGTCGTATACGACGCCGTTCTCCTTGATTGACAAATACCAATCACACGGCAAGCTCAAAGCGTAATTCGGCTTTTGCGAAGTCACTTGATGGAGCAGAAATGGGGCAATGATCATTTAATATCCGGCATTAGCTAATTAAAGCTAACCGAATACTGAAGCGAGTGGCGTTCTTCAATTGCATGAATTGAGGGGGCCATGTCCGCGCCCGATTCAGAAGTTGGAGCAGGCATCACGACTAAGTGAAAACCATTAGGAGTTGGCGAATACTCATAAGACGCGTTTGTGAGTGGGTTTAAATCATGGAATCCGGCATCGGCAAGGGTCGCCGGAGCCTTATGATGTTGATTATAATAAATCGCCACATCGCACACGGCAATGAACGCTTTTTTCAGTGTCTCAGACTTGGTGACCGCCTGGTACGTAGCTGAGATGAAGGATAGGTAGGTGGACTCCATGGCTGACGGGTCGTTAAATTTAGGCTCATTGCTTTTGAAGGCAAGTTCAACTTTAGGATAATTTTCTGGGTTCTGAACTAATAATTGATAGTCTTGAATCAGGCCCTTTTCCACTTTTTCTCTTACCAATCCGCGAGTATATGCGAACCTGGTCCAGGTCGGTCTGCTCTGGTCGGAAAATCCATTGAAATAGCCTGGCGGGAGCTCGTTGGCGTGGTCAATGGAATAAAGGTTGAAATATGTCTCGCCTTTTATCAAATTTGCAAAATTTATTGGGGCTGAGGCTTTGACGACATTGGCAAGCTGTTGCAGGGTTTGTGGGCTGCGGAGATTTTTTAAGAATATGCTTCGACCAATGGAAATGGATTCGCTTGTCTCACTGGTCGCGACTAAGGCTCCAATTACAGTCGGGTCGGTTCCAGTAATATTTGCTAAGGAAAAATCCTCTCGGAAATCTTTGACTGCTTGCTTTTCATTTCCCTGGTCTAAATCAACCTGTATTTTTACTGTCATTAATTTAGAAATCTCCCGGAACTGTGCATATTCTGGAAAGATGGCTTCGGTTGGATTGGACCAATCTTTAGTAAAGCTGCAATAAGGTTTTGAGAGGGCTGCTGGCAAAAGGGCAAAAAGAGGCTCGCACTTCTGCACCAGTTGCGCTTGATCTTTGATAAATTGCTTGATGCCTTCACTTTTATCTTTAATATCGCCATTTGGCGCATATCTGGCCAGAAGCGGCTCGGATTTAGGAGGAATATCTTGTTTGCCAAGCGCAAAGATTTTAGACAACATGCTTGCGGAGTTTTCACCCGCAGGAATCGCAGTTAATTTGTCCATATCCTGCGCAGTCAATGGTAGCCCTAGCAGTGCCGCTTGTTTGTCTAACTCGCTAATCCTTGAGGTTAGACTTGATGAGAAAAACACCAAAAACAAAATCGGAACGCCGATAATCACCAGCACCGTGATTCCAACCGCTACCGATAAGCGAACTTTTCCACTTTTTTTCATTTGAAGTTTTCCTACTAATCTATATTATAGTTGAGACTACATGTCTGGCACAAAACGTTCTGAATCGCTGATCTCACCCAATCTGAGAAGTAATGTAGCGAAATTTCAGAAACTATTGAAACATCGCCGATAAATCTCGTATAATAGATATGAACTTTTGAGAACAAACATAAGTTCAGGGATTGATCAGTTGGAAAGCCGGGATGACCTGGCAGGAATTAAAAGTGAAAAAAGCATTTACCCTCATCGAACTTCTCGTAGTGATTGCAATTATAGCGATCCTCGCGGCAATATTATTCCCGGTTTTCGCTCAAGCCAAAGCAGCTGCAAAAAAGATTGTATGCATCTCAAACATTAAAGAAATTGGGCTTGGATTGGTGCTGTATGGAAATGACAACGACGGCATTCAGCCATTGTTACGTGAATGCGGCGGCACTAATTTTAATCCTTGCGTGACCGGAGATATTACGCTTGGATGGGTTGATTTCACCGCTCCTTACGTGAAGAATATGGGAGTTTTCAAGTGTCCATCCGATACAAGCCCGATTATTCCAGTTCCACCAGGCACGCCGCCACTCACCACTGCGACTCCTACTCAGGGCTATGTTTATGGCGATTCCAGGCTGGATCTTGGTGGTCAAAATCGGGTGAGTTACGGTAGGAATCTGAACCTGGCGAATCAGATATACACCTCTACTGAATCGACAGTGGAGTTCCCCTCTACAACAATTTCAATTTTTGATTTTGCCCCCAACTCTGGGGGAGGCGACGCCGGAGGACCTTTACATGACATCGGCTACGAGCAAAGAGCCGCGCCATACAATATAATCCGCGATCCAGGCGTTCAGCCTATCGGTCCTAACTGCAATGTAGACACTACGGTCGGTTATAATTCGTCGCAAACTTATTTTATGCACCTCACGCCGGATCAACAGACTGAGGAGTTGCATGGGTATTCGAGCGAGCGGCATAATGGTGGGGCCAATTATGGATTTTTCGACACTCACGCGAAGTGGTATCCGCAGCAGATGATCTACGGGGAATGCAATTACAGTTTTGTTCCGGACATCGGTAACGACGGCATCCACCCTGATTTTCGGTTATGAATCAAAGTTCAAATTTCCATAGCGAGCAGTTTTTCGGGGATTAGCGTGTAATTTCGGCGCGTCACAATTTCCCTCACTCGAAACGGTGACACTGACATATCCACAAATGGTGACCTACTAGGATTGTCTGAACTTGTTCTCCCTTCTAGTATGCATAATTTCGTTATGAAATGAACTGAGAGCATCGCCCATCTTAATTGCAAAATCCTTACGCTTGGTAATATCGGTGTGCTAAGGTGCGTCAGACTCCCTAAGTAAAAGCTTAGTATTTTTACGAGGCTTTTGTAAAAAGATAGGAACAGTTCTTGATATTTGCAAAGGATCGGCGCATAATGCAGTTAGTCATTTAAAGTCTTATGGATAAAGGAAGAAGCTTTAAGCAACATCTCTCAACTTTCAGTTCTCAGCTAGTTAGTTTGCGAGGCGGGCTACTTGTCCTTTTTGGAATTTGTTGCGGTTTCGCCCAAGGCTCCCATTTAATTATCACGGTTGTCTCCGGCGAGACTGCTTATCCGATTCGGTGGGGAATTACCGACTCGATGCCGAGCGATACGGTAGCTTCAGCATTTCCAGCTTGCTTTTCGATGGGGAACGGCACGAACAGCTATTTGGAAATTCAAGTAATTTTAGACCCGGGCGATAATCCAAATACGGTCTATCAAATTTTTCCAGGCGGTTTGTACAGCTATGCTTACACTCTCAACAGCACTATGCCGTGTTGTGCTACGGCACCTTTCCGGGCACAGGCAAACTGATACCTTACACCCAGCCTTACGTGATTCCAATTCAGATTCCGCCTTGCGTTGATTGGTGTAAGCTTAACCTTAGCGAAGTTATTGATTCGAATCCCAACGGAGTCGGCGGAAACTCGGTTACAAGAATAGTTAATAAGCCGATTGTTAGCCCTAGCCAGCTCAGCGGAGAAGCCCAGCCGCTTTCGGACTTTGTAAGGAGCCTAAATATATCTGGGCCGGAAAGTCGGTATCGGGGTACAGGAGAGCTATATGGGACGCCAATTTCACCTCCGAATGGAATCTCTTCTTGGCCCGACATTTTCCTAGTTCAAAGTCAGCCTGTTTATAACCAAAGCATTCGTTATGTAAAACTGCTTGAACATGCATGCAGCTGGGCGTCTCAGGACAATACTTCTGCGCTGATGCGTAGCGACCTTACCTTCTGGACATTCTGGTACGGTCTAGGTGGTGGCGTAAAGCGAATAGGCCTTAGCTACAATGCAAACGTTAGCGATTTTATCATGCCTGATAATGTGCCAACTGACTGGCAATTTTGCCTTTCCGATGTTCTGAACCACATGGATACTGGGACCGTGAATGCGGATTGCCTTGATGTATCTACTTTTTGCAGTCTTGCCATGAATAGCCTTGGTTTGCCAGAGCAGATTAGGCAAATAACGTCCTCGTCAGGGAACTTTGAAACTAACCCGATTTGTCCTATCGGAAGCGATGCGAGCCAGGCATATTACTATACACTAATGAGTTGGGGCTGGCATAGCGTTGTGGTTACGTATAATAACGACCTGAATCAAAGCCTTACCTTCGATGCTTGCGCCGCGCAGGAGCACTATTATCTTGACGGAAGTGATTTTTTCAATCCGCCTGGCGCAGATCCATTAAAGCTGTGGCCCTTTGCACAATATTGGTCTACAAATTCATCGACCCTTTCGCTAACGAATGAACCGGGCTGGATTTATGAGCAGAACGGTTTTCCGGCAACCGATTGGAGCCCTCAAGTGACAACTCAGCCGCTCCCCAAACATTGAAATATTTACGTGGAAGTATTAATAATTTGCCTTAATCAAAAAAATGTGTGCTGATGAAATCAATAAACCTTCTAATATTAACCCCACTTCTTCTTTTGCCCTGGACCCAAACCTCTAACATACCTCCTAACCAAGCAGTTTTCAAAGCTGCTTTTGCCAAAGTAGCCCCGTTTCAAGGCGAAATTCCTAACTTTAGATTTCAGCCGGAATTCGCATTTCACTCCCCTTACGTGCAACACTTTAAAAATACACGGCAAGAATATTGCTGGACCGAGAACTGGAGTTGGGACTATAGTCGAAAAGCATCTAACGGGGGCATCGACTCCCTAGGTGTAGGGGTGACTGCCTACGGCACAACCGCCCAGGCTGAAAGGTCAATGTGGATTGGGCGTACGATAGGGACCCAAGCATCCGAGTCAGCGCAGAGAAAACTCCGTCATTCGCTTACCGGGATGAAAATCGGGGGCGATGTGCAGGTTGATGAGGAGCGACAAAGCCTTGTTGAAATCACATATCGTGATAGATTTAGTGCCTACGTTGGCTTAACTTTCCAAGAGGATTCAATTGACAGCAAGAACAAAGACAAACTCATGATTGATAAGCTGTCAAAAGTGCTGCTTGATCGAGCCGAAAAATACCTTCCAGCTTTGCCTGCGCCAAGTAAAACCAAGCCGTAATCTGAGGGGGCCCTCGATTAATTTTTTACCACTTGGGAGTCAAGTGCTAGTCGCTACCGATTTCTATTCGGGTGACTAGGGCCAGGAGGACACACCCGTTCCCATCCCGAATATGGCAGTTAAGTTCCTCACCGGCGGAAGTTGTTATGGCATATTCCCAAATGTTGATCTACTAGGATTGTCTGAACTTGTTCTTCTTCCTAGTAAGCATAATTCCGTTATGAAGTGGTTTTCTGAAAAAGCGACACGGAACTAATGATTCTCTTTTACCGAGAAGGTGACCTCAAAGCAATCCGTCAAAGATCAAGACTCCGCAGATAAAATAGGTTAATGATGCGTTAGCAAAAGCGTCCGACCCGCTTCAGAGCGGACGTTCGCCAGTGCGGACGTAGCCGCGATCTCGGAGAGTTTTTTCTTTGCCGGACGCGCTTTCCAGGTAGGATTTCTGCTTTAATAGCAACGCCCGTTGACTCTCGGCGGCGACCATTTCATCGTGGGCTTGCTGAGCTTTAGCATGCTCCTTTCGAACTTGGGTTGTGGCATCTCGGGCTAAATACGCGCCTAAACAAACTGCCATTAGAGCCAAAGCCACACAAGTCGCCACACGCCTCATGATTTGATTATATCTTGATGAAAAGGATTTCTCAAGGAGCATATATTTTTTCGAATATTGTAAGCGGAAAACACCCCGCTCTACAGGCACTCTCCAATAGCAAAGAATCTATTCTGTCTTGCCTCTGGAAGGAGCGAGCAGAATTTGTATATTTTCTTCGGAAAAAGGAGACCACCCCGCAATGTTGCTTTGGCGTGTTCAAATTCGGTGGTACGCCTTTTGAAATTTGACGATTCGATTTCAAATACGGAGTTCCACAAACAATCGAGAAGAGCAATACCGAATTCGTCTAATAAAGCTAAAAGCATTGATTACCTGGCAGAAAACATTGAGCTTTTAGAGTCAATTGATTACAAGGGTGAATTAGAAAATGTAAACAGAGGAAGAACTAGCAGCAATGATGAAACCAGCCTCGCCTTTGCTATTTTCCGGCGGCGCAGGAAGGTAACCAAAAAATGAATGAACTAGAAAGGGACTGCGCGCCCCTCCAATGGATAGGAACCTATTGCCAGTGACTGCTTAATTAATAGTCTAGTTGACTTAGAGAAAACGCTGAAAAATCCGGCTCCAATTGCCGCGTGGATGCGGCTCAGCATAGTTTCTCCGTCTTCGGTGAAGAGCGAGAAACTGATGGATGACCTGGATGGCGACCCTGGGAAGACGAAGATGCAAGAAGAAAAGTACTAATTCGAAAATTACGCAAGCTGAAGTAAGAAAATCAAAAGCCTAAGAATCGACATTATCCAAATTGCGCCAAGGATGGCACTCAGTTAGTTCTTTCACGTTATGTAAAGGGGAAGAACTGATGGCCGACCCGGATGGTGACCCTTGAGAAGAGGGAGATGCAAGAAAAAATCAATTCCTTCGAAATTTACAAAATTAAAGAAACTTATTGGGATGGCGCAAACCCACCTACTTAACAACAACGGCCATTATCAGGTTGGTGTGACCGGTTTTTCCAGGAGGCACACCAGCAGTAACAACTACCATATCGCCAACTTTAAGACGTTTTCTTCTCAGAAACGCATTCACCGACGCATGAATACATTCGTCTGTTGTAGGCGGAAGCGGGAAAGAAACTGCTTCAACTCCCCAGACGACGGCCATTTGAGCGCGGGTGCGAGCATCCCACGCGGCACATAAAATAGGAGTTTTTGGACGAAACTTACTCACAAAGCGAGCAGTTTCACCGCTGGTGGTGGTGGTAATGATTGCCGCCGCTTTAAGCTTACTGGCGAGTTCTGCAGCCGAGTGGGCAACCGCTTCGGTTTGACCCATATTTCCGGCACTCCTATCTCGAAATCGTTGCTCTACCTTCGTGCGATCGTAAACTGCTTCCGCTTTTTCAGCAAGACGAGCTACAGTCTTGACGCATTCGATTGGAAAATCACCTGCAGCCGTTTCACCAGACAGCATCACTGCGTCCGACCCATCGAGAATTGCATTGACAACATCGGTGGCTTCGGCTCGAGTTGGCCTCCCAGCATGCATCATGCTTTCGAGCATTTGGGTTGCGGTGATCACGGGCTTGCCCGCGTCTCCACATCGCTCAATAATTTTCTTTTGGGAAAGGGGCACGTCTTCAATGTCCATTTGCAGCCCCAAATCGCCGCGTGCAACCATGATGATGTCCGCCACTTTCATGATGTCATCGATGTTCTTCAATGCATCTTTCGTCTCAATCTTTGCACATAACCGAATGGAATCGTCGTACTTGTCGACTTCTCGCCGCAAAGTGCGGATGTCGGTTGCGTCTCGCACATAGCTAAGGGCGATATAATCCACTCCCACGCTTGCGGCTTCTTTGATGTCCTTCAAATCCTGTTCGGTAAGGCTTGGAACGTCGAATGTTTTACCGACAATTGTCAGCCCTTTCCGACTCAGTACGGCTCCGCCGCATATCACTTTTGCCTCAAAAACCCCGTTCTTTGCGTTTAAGATTTTAACCTCAATTTCGCCATCACCAAGCAAGATTCGCTCCCCGGGCGCCAATGCCGCGATAATTTCTTCTTGATCAACAGGAATGGTTACGCCAGGCTCCAGATTGCTTCCGATTGTCACTACTTCGCCGGTTTCGATGTTCCGTTCGCCCTCTGGGATCGCCGCAAGTCTAAATTTGGGACCTGATAAATCTGCCAAAATCGCAACTGGAGCTATATCCGAACATGCTTTATGAACCCATTCGATCCACTGTTTGCGCATCTCCCAATTTCCATGGCTGCAATTGATTCTCGCCACGTTCATTCCCTGATCCACCAGAGCCGCTATTTTTTCGGGTGACGACACCGATGGTCCGAGAGTGCAAACAATTTTGGTGCGTCTTTTCATGAGTCCTTTAAGATTATCGGGACTCGGCTATGAACTACTCGCAGTTTTTGAATATTCCTGCCATAAACGCTCAAATTCAGTTACGAGATCGGTCATTAGCTTGAAACCGCCTTCCCAAAAAGCTTCGGAACTTAGGTCGACCCCAACAAACTCCATTAATTCTCCGGGCGATTTTGAACCGCCCATTCGCAATAGCTCAACGAATTTCGGTGCCATTTCGCTGCCTCCCTTTTTCATTTGATTGTAAAGAGAAATGGCAAGCAGCTCGCCGATAGAATAAGCGTAAACATAAAATGGACTCGCGATAAAATGAGATACGTAGCTCCACCACATCCGATGTTCCTCGCCAAGTATCAGGCTTTCTCCAAACATCGCTTGAATTTCCTCTTGCCACATATCGCCAAATTGAGTCGGGGTTATTTCGCCCGATTCACGGCGCAGTTTGTGGCAACGCTGCTCGAATCGGTACATCGCCGCTTGTCTAAAAACTGTGGCAAAAATGCTTTCGATTTTTTCTGCGTACATTGCCACACGATCTTTCAATGTTGCATTTGCGGTGACTTTTTCGAAGGTAAGCATTTCCCCAAAAGTACTTGAAAGCTCGGCGAGGGGAAGGGTTCCAGAAAAATTAAAATAAGTTTGATCGCGGCTAAACGAGGCATGAATTCCATGCCCAAGCTCGTGAGCCAGAGTCATGACGTCATCGATTTTATTCAGATAAGTCATGAACACCACTGGATGAGTGTCGGGAGTGTTGTAAGAGCAAAAGGCTCCTCCTCCTTTTCCGGATCGTGGCTCCGCATCAATCCAGGATTTTTCAAAGAACTCGCCGGCTCTTTCTTTGCATTCGGAGCTGAATTCTTCAAATGCACCAAGTACAATCCTTCGAGCTTCATCAAACCCAACTTGGCCCTCGGCAACAAACAAAGGAGCGTATCGATCTATATGGGTGAGTTCCGGCAATTTAAGGATCTGTTTTTTAACATTATAAAAGCGTGATACCAAAGAGTAATGTTCCTGACAAAGGCGAATTACCAATTCGATCACATCCGGTGAGAGTTCATTTGAGAGGTGCCTTGCTTGCTCGGGGTATTCAAATTTTCTAAGTCGATCCTCCACTGATTTATCTTGAAGCAGATTGTTATAAGTAAAAACAAGAACCCGTTCAATTTCTTTTAGTCCAGCAGATAGCGCGTTACCCGCAGCTATGCGAACCTTTCGATCGGGGTCTCGCAATTTAGCGAGGGTTTCCTGAGTCGTGAGGTCAGAAATAGTGCCGGTGGTCGGATCGGCAAAATGCATCACCGGATTGCTCGTGACCTCTTCAAATAGTCGCATCCAAGCCCTGGAGCCAGTATTTGCAACTTCTTCGAGTACGGTTTCCTCGCTTTCGGATAATCGATAGCGTCTATAAACCCTAATTTGGTCTACATAGTGTCGATAATTGTCAAGTAATTTGCTTTTCAAAATGGGATCAAGGATTGAATCAGGTGCTGCTTGTAGCTCCAGCTCGTAAAACATCACCTTTACGCTGAGGGCGCTTGCATATTCCATTTGCTTTGCCATGAACGCCCCCAACGCGGGGTCGCCGCTATTTGCAGCAAATAAAAGATGGGCAAAGTTAAGGGGCTTGCTTGCCTCGGACGTCATTTTCTCGATTGACTCAAGGCTATCAAGGAGAGTTTGAGGCTTTAGGGCTGGGTTGTTGATTTGACCCCTGTACTTGACTTCAAATTCAGTCGCAACCTTGTTTAGCTGAGTCCAAACTTGTTCAATTTTGGGATCATCTGTTCCAAAGTAAAGGGCAGAAAGGTCCCATCTTACTGCATGCTCGGCTAATTGAGTCATGTTGAATTATGACTGTTTGGCGTTTAAATTTAAGCTTGTGCCAACCTTGTAGCTTGGTTAGGTGTTTGGTCTTGCTTCGAGCTTAGCGGTTTTCCACTTAGGCTGTTTATAGAAATTGGTTTTTTCTTTCAATTACTATCCCCTATCTCCCAGGGCGACCATCCGGGTCGACCATCAGCTTTGTCAGGTGGTTTGGCGTGCTTCGAGTTTAGTCGCTTTTCGTTCAGGCTGCTTGAAAGAATCGAATTTTTCTTTTCTTCTTGCATCTTCCTCTTCCCAGGGTCACCATCCAGGTCGACCATCAGTTTCTCCTTCTTCACAGAAGACGGAGAAACTATGCTGAGCCGCATCCATGCGGCAATTTGGGATCCTATTTGACTGTCTTCACTTGACCCTGAGTGGCATTTGGCTATTAGCAGCATAAGGTCCACTCCGGCGGAGGGCAGATAGGTTCCCAGCCTGACGGGGTGGTTTCCCTCATCAAAGGCAAGCCTTTCCCAATTTCCTCTTTTTAGCGGGCTGGCAGGCACAAGCCTAACCGAGTGGATTCTTGAAATGGCGCGCAATGGGAGATTTTGCCGATAAATTCTTATTCGCCGGAGAATTGAAACGAAACGTCCAAAAATGTGGTATACAAATAGTAGCAGTTTGTAAAGATGAATCAACTCGTTGCAGAAAAATCAATATCGACTAGGAACGCCATTATTGAAGCGGCTCATGAACAGGTTTACAAAGTGGGATTCCGCAAAATGTCAATGGAAGACATAGCTCATGCAGCGGGTCTGAGTCGAGCCGCAATTTATCTCCATTTCAAGGATAAGGCCGATTTGATCATCGCGGTTATGAAATGGATGGGCGCGGTAGACCTTGAACATTTGAAAAGTATCGCCCGGCAAAAAGGATCGAATAGCGAAAAAGCAAGAGAGTTTTTGCGCGAACACATTCTCGTTAAAATGCATCGGTGTCAGAAGGTTTCGTCCAGCCTTGACGAACTATTCACCTACGTTCGGCAAGCATTTTTGAACTACAGAGTCGAAATGAATCGACAAGTTGCGGGAGTATTAACAGAGATTTTGATCCAGGGCAGAATGGATCGAGAATTCATATTTGACGATGCCTATCGCACCGCTGAGACCCTGGTTTACACGACCCTCAGCTTCATGCCTTATTCGCTTTCAAACGAAGAACTTGGCGACCTAGACTTGATAACGGAAAAGCTTGACGCCGTAATCGATATGGGTTTAAGAAGTATTTCAGCGAAAACACCTGCGATTAACTCCGAAGCCGAACATAAGCGACATCCTCGATTGTCAAGAACAAATACGGGTCGAAATTAAATACCAAATTGCACACTTTAACTAGGGTCAAAGCGTAGAACCGCTAAACAAACTATCAAAATTGTAAAGAGAGAACTAAGAAATGCCAACAACAACAACAGAAGAAAAGTCGAATCAAACGGAAGTAAAAGGGTCAGCTCCAGTTGATTCTACGCCTGCGGATACGCCAGCGAAGCCCGCAAAAAGAAAAAAGCCAGTCGTTGCGATTGTTATTGGAATCGTAGTTCTGGTAGCTATTGGTATTTACGGGCTCAATTTTTATCGGTTCAATACGACCCACGCCAGTACTGATGACGCCACAATCGCGGCCGGAAGTGTGAGCGTCTCGCCGCAAATTTCAGGAACGGTCGTGAAGGTTCTTGTAAACGATAATCAAGCCGTGAAAAAGGGCGATTTACTTGCAGTTTTAGATGATCGAACCCTTAAGTCTTCAGTAGCTCAAGCGCAAGCAAATCTTGATGCTGCGGTCGCGGCTGCTCAGAGTGCGGGGGCTCAAGTTTCGTTAGCACGGCAATCGGGAGCGGCTCAAATCCAGCAAGCTCAAGGAATTGAAGGTCAAGCTCAAAGCGGAATATCAAGTGCTCAATCCGATGTTCTAAAAGCAACTGCGGGTATTGACAGCGCATCCGCAATGAGATTAAGCTCTGCAGCCGGTTTAGCTTCGGCCAAATCAGGGGTGACCAACGCAAAAGCAGCCTTGCAACGCGCTATCTCAGCCGTAACTGCGGCTCAAGCAGTTGTCGCAAGTGCTCAAGCTCAAGTGAAAGTTTCTGATGCCAACGTGGTTACGGCACAAGCAAATTACAATTTGGCGGCAAAAGATGCTCAGCGATTTAGCTCGTTGGTGGCTCAAGGTGCCGTGAGTCAACAAGAAGCTGATGTAAAGAACAACGCTGCACAAGCCGCAAGCGCGGCGTTAGATTCGGCCAAACAGCAAGCCGCTAGCAGTCGCGCCATGGTTAATCAGCAACTTGCAAATGTGCAAACCGCCAAGGGTCAAGTCACAAGTGCAAGAGCTCAAATAAATCAGGCACAATCCCAAGTTCAGGTTGCTCAGAGCACAATTTCCTCCAGTCAAGCGAGTTATTTAGCGGCGATTGCACAGAAGTCGGCAGCAGAACAATCGGTTTCGGCGGCTCAGTCAAAAGCCGAACAAGCCCAAGGTCAGATGTCCCAAGCTCAGACCGCGCCAGCTCAGTTGTCCTCGTCGCAAGCTGCAAAAGCGCAAGCCTTGGCAAAAGTAGAGCAGGCTCGCGCCGAACTTATGCAAGCTGATTTGAACCTGAGTTATACGCGAATTTATGCTCCTGAAAGTGGAAAAGTAACCGAAAAGAACTTGGATGTGGGTCAACTAGTCAGTCCAAACGCGCCGCTGATGTCATTGGTAAACAACTCAGAAGCTTATATCTGGGCCAACTACAAGGAGACCCAAATGCAAGGAATCGCGGTTGGCGAAAAAGTTGACATCCAGGTTGACGCATTTCCAGGGCGCGATTTTACGGGCAAGGTCCAAAGTATCCAAGCTGGTACCGGATCATCCTTCACCTTGATTCCCCCTGATAACGCCAGCGGCAACTTCACTAAAGTTGTTCAGCGCATTCCTATAAAAATTGTCTTTGATCCAAATCAGCCAGGACTTGATCAACTGGTCACGGGTATGATGGCGACCACCATCATCGATATTTCAAAGTAAGCCATTTCTAAGCTAGACCGAAACTAATGGCAAGCATCGTAACCCTTAAGGGAGCTAAAACCGAGCCTAGACAGGCTCAACTCCAGGAAAAAGTCGGCGAGAATGCCGATATCGAAAGCCTGGCACCGGATGCTTCCAGTGGCAATGGCAAACCGCCTTCTGGCGGAGGTCCACCTTCAAAACCGCCAACCGGCGGCGGTGGCGGAGGCATAAATCTCGACGGCGATGCCGTCAATTACACTCCGGTAACTCGTTGGATTGTTCTCTTTGCGGTGATGCTGGGCACATTGCTTGAGATTCTGGATTCGAGTATTGTCAATGTTTCCTTGCCTCAAATGATGGGAAACCTGGGGGCAACGATCAACGAAATTGGCTGGGTCAGCACAGGATATATCGTTGCTAATGTTATTGTACTGCCACTTACTGGCTGGCTTTCTGCTTATTTTGGAAGAAGAAATTATCTTACTGGCTCAATCATTTTGTTCACGATTGCCTCATTTCTTTGCGGACATTCAAACACATTAAATGAACTTGTTGGGTTTAGGGTTGTTCAAGGAATGGGCGGTGCCGCTCTGCTTTCCAGTGCTCAAAGCACTCTCATGGAAGTATTTCCGAGAAGGCAATTGGCAATGGTCCAAGCTATTTTCTCGGTAGGAGTTGTGTTCGCTCCGACGGTTGGACCAACTCTTGGCGGATTCATAACCGACACTTTGAGCTGGCCATGGATTTTCTACGTGAACATTCCAATCGGAATCGCGGCTGCATTCTTAGTTTTCACGTTTCTAAAAGACTCGACTTTTCAAACTAAACCGAAAGGGCGAATCGACCTTGTGGGCATTGCCTTGCTTGCAGTCGGACTTGGTTGCTTGCAAGGCGTGCTTGAAAAAGGAAATGAAGAAGGATGGTTCGGGTCGAATCTCATTATCGGTTTAGCGTTGGTCTCGGCTATAACCCTTTATTCGTTCATCGTCTGGGAGCTTTCCATCGAATTTCCGGCGGTTAATCTTCGAGTTCTTAAAAATAGTGGATTTACCACCGGGACGCTTATGGCAATGGTCCTCGGATTTGGACTTTATGGTGGTAATTTCATCATGCCGGTTTTCCTGCAAAATGTCCGTGGATTTTCTGCAACTCAGGCTGGAATGGCTTTATTTCCGGGAGGAGTTGCAACCGTTATTGCGCTTCCATTTATCGGAAAAGCACTTGGGATTATTCAGCCGAGATACCTCGTGGTTGCAGGTTCTGCCCTGTGTTTTTATGCGTTTTGGGGGCTTTCTTATTTGACTATTCAAAGCGGAGGAACAGATATTTATCTTCCCTTAATTTATCGAGGAATCGGAGTTGGAATGTTATTCTTACCTCTGACGCTAGCTGCCTTAACGTCGCTTACTCCTCAAGAAATTCCTGGAGGCACGGGGCTGTTTAATTTGGCCCGTCAGCTGGGCGGCAGCGTGGGCATTGCATTCCTCGCTACTTATGTAGACGGCCATAGCACCGTGGTTCGATCTCAATTAGGGGGGGCGATAAATCCATTCAATCCGATCGCTGTTGCCAGAATTAATCAGCTTCAGCATTTGTTTATTTCTCGGGGATATGGCTCTCCGGCTGCTCATATCGCGGCAATCAAGTCACTGCAAGGGGTTGTCATTAATCAAGCCGCAGTGCTCACCTACAATGGTGGTTTCCAAATTATCGCCGCATGTTTTCTTGTCGGCATTCCCGCGTTTTTCTTCTTTCCGAAAATCCTGGCGGCCCCAAAAAGTGTCCCATCCGAAGCGCATTAGTCTGGTCGTCATTTACTATATTTAGTTCATTAAAGTGGTGTCGCTTTAACATTGGTAGAACCCAAGGCGCAATTGAGAAACGCGGCAAAACTCCCCTCATTAGAGGGGTGGATTCGCAATGCGAAGACGGTGTATTTTGCTATTGCGATGGGCATGTGAAACCAACTCGCCTTGGAGCGATCAGTGGAGATGGAACTCTATGGAGCATCAGTGGCAACGGTCAATGGCCCTAGATAGCCAAAATTAATGTCCTCAAGATATCACAACAAAAATTAAACTCAGACAAGCACGACTTTATCAAGTAAATCCAGGGATCTGAAAATCTCAGGGAACTGTTTCAAGTCACACCCAGGTTGAGGCGCGGCGAAGCTGGCGATAATCAATTGGCCTTTGAAAATGACCAAGAAGAAAGTTGGGCCAACCAACCATGAAATCCAGCTTGTAATCGGCTCCGGCTCCAATTAGCACTAGCGGAATCACATCAGCAACGGGATGCTGCATTTTCGCGTGCGCAAATTCCTCGTAGCCATCAATTTTGTGAGCCTCAATTAAGGTTGAAAGGATGTCCACAAAAATCAGATCAACCCCTTCCGATTCATCAAGGGCCTGCACCCAGTTTTCATAGATGTCTACGCGGTCGGAAGGATGAAATCCTTTTTTCGCCGCTTCAAAAATTTCCGTGTCCTGACTAATGATAATGAATCGCATGAAGACTTGTGTCTTAATAAACGAACTAAGGTGAAAGATAGTGTCCGCACCATGCTCGCGCCAAGGTATATATCGGTATGAAACCATCCTGTTTTAACCCAATCTCTGATCTTTTGGTTGTAGTTGACGTCCAAGACCCATTCATCAATCACATCGATGATGGGGACAAAGTGCTAAGCAGATGCGAATTTCTGGTGAGATCGGCAAAAGTTTTAGGAGTTCCGATTCTTGCTACGGCTCAGGTTCCAGAGCGATTAGGTTCTCTGTCGGGTCGCCTTACTCCCTATATACCCGAGGTTTACTCAAAAAACACCTTTTCGGCTTGGGATTGCCCTGAATTTCAAAAGCATTTTGGAACTTTAGGTTGGACCAACGTCATATTAGTTGGCGTTGAATCCCACATCTGCGTTTTGTTAACGGCCAAAGATTTGATGAAAGCCGGTCTTAAGGTGAGCGTTTGTCTGGACGCAATTGGTTCCCGCACAAAAGAAGGTTATAAAGCTGCAACCATGGCACTGACCCAAGCTGGGGCGAAAATCATCCACACTGAATCCCTCGTTTACGAGTGGCTAAAATCCAGTGAACATCCAAAATTCAAAGAGGTTTTGGATCTAGTTAAATTGTATTCTTAGCTATCGACGGGGCCGACCGGCTCAGGCTCACATCGCACAACTTTGCGCCGGGCGTAACAAGCGCTTTTATCTACCCAAGATGAAAATTTGTCGAAATTGTCAAGCACTTCGCGAGGCATCCGCACATATCCATGAAGTGGCTCTGCAGTTGGTTCTGGCCGCAATACCCCAGCTCCTGGAATTGTCATGGCTTCGCTTAAGTCATCGGGAGAAAGCTTCAGGCCGATGTCATCGCCTAGTAAAAAGGCAAACATTTTCTCGCCTGTGTAAACACCCATCCCGCCAAACATACGCCTTGCACGAACGTCGTAAGCTTCCGCTGCACGCATCATTTGCTCGTATCTTGCGGGTCGATAGACCATCTCGATTTTTTCACCCCCTCTGAAAAAACAACTGAGAGGAACTCCACCAATGGAGAGACCAATTTTTTGAAAGCCAAAAATGGATGATGTGAATTTTCCAATTCAGTGTCTATCTCTAGTTTACAGTAAGTTCGGAGTTCCTTGTATTTTAAGAACTCCAGCTTGTACAGAATTGGGTTCCAGGAAAAACCTCGGTCCATTTTCTGGCAGCCAAGTAAAATATATTGGGGTGGATATTAAGACGAGCCGAGCAAAAGTTAATCCGCGCTCCAAGGCTCCATCTGCCACGCCAGAGCAAAAAAGGGGAAGCCAAACCGCTGTTGTTGATTTGGAAAATCTGCCTGAGACTTATAAGCAGCATAGTGCGAGTGAAGTCTTCTTGGGACTGGAAGAAGAATTTTTCGCGATTGAACTCGGTCACACCGTGCCAACCTTGCAATCAATGGATTATCTCAGGCGAATTTGGTGGACTAATCCACGCCAATACCTCGCTAGCACCGCGAGCAATTTTGCTAAAGGAAAAGATCGCAAAAAATGCTTTATGGGAAGCATCGAAATCAGCACGGGTAAGCATGAAAGTCCTAAGGCATTAATCGCTGATTTAATTGAGCGCAGAACCACATTTGCTGCTGCTGCCCGCACTGCTTTGATAGTACCGATAGGTTCTTTGGCTGGGCATGAATGTCCGAGCAACACGGCTAGTTCGCATATCCATGTAGGGGTGAGTCCGGATAGCCGAGATCGTGTTTATTCCAATCTTGCTTATTTTTTGCCACTTCTAGCGATTGCCTCGGCCTGCAGCCCTACCATGCATCCGCAGCCGACATGCCTAAGTAACCGATTAGCCTATGCAAGTTTATTGGGCGGACTGAAGGAAGATCGTGAATACCGATTTCAGGACATTATCCTAAGCAAAAGATTAGGAACAATTGAAATGAGGGTGTTCGATCCAATTCCTGAATTGGACAGGCTTGAAGTTATCCTGACTTTAGTTCAAGAAATTGCCAAATATCCTGGGACATTTGAGTTTAATCGCGAGGAATACAATTCAAATCGGCAAAATTGGGCAGTCAATGGCCTTGATGCTGGTCTGGAAAAAAAATTGACTGAATTAAGGGAAATCGTAGATGTGGATAGACATTGGATTGATAAACCGTTAGGTCCTAGGCTTCAGGAGACCTATAGCAATTCTTCCATTGCAGAAATGTATGCTGAGTTAGATTCAATTTGGCGGGCACCTACCGGAATTCGTTCTAGTCCTAAGGGGTACTCGCAGCTTGCCGCATTAAAGGGAATCGCGGGATATTACGTGCCAAGAATGCCATTCATATTATATAAAGGCTATCTGGAATGGTATGGGAAACTGCCGAAGTAATTGCAACTTGACTATATGATTTACATCCTATTATTGATAATCCTTATCGTGCTTTGCGTAGCTTATGTGCAGTACACGCGCAAGGTTTGGTTTTATCGTGATCCAGATCATGGATTAGTTGATCAAAATGATGGTCTAATTCGAAGCCCAGTATATGGGATAGTCGTGTACATAAAACCTGTTACAGAGGGCAAAGTAACAAGCGAAAAGTTAGGGGAATCTATTTCAGTATGTGAAATAACCAAAGAGGAATGGCCATCTGATCAGCCTAGCGGTAATGGCTGGCTTATTGGGATTGCGATGACCGCTCTTGATGTGCACTATCAATATGCCCCACTACCGGGGGTGGTCGGATCAATTGAACATTTCCAAACTGGCTTTAACTTGCCGATGTTTGATCTTTGGGAATACGTAAGGATCACATGGTTACGCCAATTTGTCCAACTTTGGGGCAAGCGATATTTAGTCGAAAACGAGAGGCAAACTCTTTGGATTCAGAACACTTCGGCCAAGGTAGCCCTTATCCTCATAGCCGATAAATTCGTTGACAAAATTACAACATATATCAAGACTGGGGAGGTTACTTCTGCAGGTCAAAAGCTGAGTTTTATCGCCCGTGGTTCCCAGGTTGATGTGCTCATTTGCGGGCAGCCAGAATTGGAAATCTTGGTTAAACCTGGAGACCGAGTACTTGGTCCGCAATCAAGTTTGGCGAAGCTGCAAGAAAATTAGCGTAGTAAATTGAGTCCTACCTGCGTTATGGTAGGCTAAATTGTCAAATGAACTGGAGATTTCTTGCTATTTCTGTAATCGCAGCAAGTGCGATTTGCTCATCGGCACTTGCGTCAACAACCAAAGTTACTACCGAGACTGACTATCGACTAATCCATCCACTTCCAACTGGGATAATCCCAGATGGTTGGGGGGTAAATATTCACTTCACTCACCCCGAGCCGGGTGAAATGAGATTGCTTGCAAGTGAAGGCTTTACATGGATTAGGATGGACTTCAGTTGGAGCGCGATTGAAAAGCAAAAAGGTGACTATAATTTTTCAAGTTATGATGACCTACTACATCGCCTAGACCAATATCATATACGCCCGGTATTTATCCTCGATTATGGCAATGATCTTTATCAACGTGGTGCCCCAACTACCGATGCTTCTCGGGTAGCATTCGACAACTTTGTCGCTGCGTCTGTGACCCACTTTCGACATCGTGGCGTGCTGTGGGAAATGTGGAACGAACCAAACGGTGGCTTCTGGAAACCAAAAGCTGACGTAGATCAATATATAGCCTTAGCAACTAGCGTTGGTCAGACTATTCGCAAAGTTGCGCCAGATGAATGGTTTATAGGTCCTGCAACTGCTTTTTTTGATTGGAAATTCTTAACTGCTTGTTTTCAGGGGGGACTATTACAATACTTCGACGCCGTCACAGTTCATCCATATCGTGGTGATCCGCCAGAAAGTACGATTAACGAATGGGCAAGGTTACGTGGATTAATTGCCGCCAATAGTCCAAGCGGCAAGTACATTCCCGTACTGAGTGGAGAATGGGGCTATTCCAGCGCAACCGGAGGAGTTTCGGAGCAAAAGCAAGCTGATTACGCGGTTCGGCAATATCTTTGCGACCTCGCAAACGGCGCGTTTCTATCAATTTGGTACGACTGGCGAGACGACGGCAACGATGCCAAGAATATCGAGCATCGATTTGGCACGGTTCACCGAGACATGAACACAAAACCGACCTACGACGCAATCCGATCCGTCTCAAGCGATTTAGCCGGTTACGAAAGCGTGATACTCACCGGACAAGCCCAAAACGATCAAAAACCATTCACTTGGATTGAAATGTTCGTAAAGCTTGGAAATCACCAAGGATCCGCGATATCGGCAGAAAATAGCGTTTTCTATGCTTGGACAGGAGATGACAAGGCTAGACGGGTCGATTTTTTTGGAAGCGGACCTACTTCGATTAATGGAATGCCACAAAGATTTAATCTTGATTTCAACTCATTTTGGGCGAAATACAAAAATCAGGTGATGCGCATCCGCGGAAATTAGTAGTGGGGGCCACGATTAGAACTATTGCATGTGTTTGAACTGGCTAGCGAAGTCCAAGAAGAATTGGCGAAGCAGAATATAGGTAATGATGGATAAAATAATGGCGATTGAACCCATAATTATGCCTGCTTTGCCCGATTTCGCATCACGCTTCCGGGCCAGAAAACCGCAAACAACTCCTGCAATACCGAGGGGAACGCCAACATAAGCGCAGGCGCAAAAGGACGAGAAAATTGCGATTCCAGAAACGATGATGCCCGCGTTGTTCCAGCTTTGGCCGTCGACCGCATCCGCGTTATGAGCACCTCGCGGATATTGAGAATATCCAGGCATGGGCATTGGTTGAACCGGCTGAGCCGTCACCACCGGAGGAACCTCGTAATTCACTGGTGGCAGTACTGAACTCACCGGCATCTGCTTGCCGCTCTCTTCTTCGGCAACCAACCAATCCGGGGAAATTCGCCGCTCGTCAACCCATCGGCGCAGCGTGTCGGTGTCAACCGGACCGTATCTCTCGCCAGTGGGATCGATCACAAAATAATGCGGCATGTGTCTCTCAAATATACCGATCTTTACGAATCGCCATGATTACTGAGTCTCAAAAGCGAGCCGTGAGCTGGCGGAGGACCATTTAAATGTTTCTTGCCCGCCAATTCCAAAAGGGTCAGCAAATTAAACCCTGGTGAGGTTTGAATGAACCCGTCGTGGTGATGCTACTATTATTGGCTTTAGTTATTATTGCATGGCGGTCTAAAGCGATGGTGTGGAGTGATTTGCAAACCTTGCTTTTCCAAGTTGACGAGATTCACTTTGGGGTGCAGACTAAGATCAACTCGTCGACATTGAGTCGAGCGACTCGTCCCCTGCCGTTGCCTCCCAAGGTTGAAAAAGTGCTTGCGTTTGCAATCCGACTGACCTCAAAATGACTGGCGAGAGTTTCAAAAACTTCGGTGCCGGACAGCCCATTCGAGCAAATACCGCTCGGGTAGGTAACGATGCAACTTGCTCCGCGCTCGGCGACGCTCTTGATTAAGCTGGAAAACGCTGCTCTCGATTTGGAAATCAAACTGAATTCTGAATGGGGTCTATCCTTGAACTTCGGGTACCTTCCAACACCTTCTGGCTCGAAAGCGGAGCCTCTGGCAACGGTTTCGAGCACGTGATAGAATCGGCTATATTGAACTCCTGAATAAGGCGGATCAATGAACGCCACGTCCCGTTCTTCTAAAGTCCTAGAAAATGCGAGCGCGTCGGACACCGTTGCGTGACCTTTTACAATTGCACACCTTTTTGCCAAGTCGAGAAAGGCTCTCCGAGCGTGCATCCAGACATCGCGGTGCCAGGCGTCGAACAAATACTTTGTCGCTGTGCTAGTCGGCTGAAATGGCTGAGCTGTGTGACCGGGCGCGGCAGCACACTCTGACGCAGCGAGAATAAGGGCCGCTAAGTATAGGTCTCGACAAGCGTCCTGTTCTGGCACTGAGGCCCTCAGCCCGTCGAGAATGACCGACTGTGCTGGGCTGAAATAATGACCCCCATAAGCCCGAGCTAGAGGCCCGTTAAGACCTTTGCAATATTCACGTGCTTCGTCGACAAACGACTTTGGGCGTGACTCCCAGTCCATCGCTTGGTAAGCGAAACTCAAGCATGATCCGTCGCTCGTTGCTATCCATTTGGAAGCTTGACAAACCCAACGATCCCATATCACGCCTGGATCGGCGGTGCTTTCGGTTCGGCTGATAACGGCCCCGGCCAAAACTCTGGAGTATTCCTGGACATCGGTCGCTATGACAGGGATTCGGTGTTGCTGGGCGACGTGCCAGCTCACTGCAGCTGAACCCGCAAAAAGATCAACAAACCTTCCCCCTGTTGGAGCATGAGTGCTGAGAATCTGGGCCAGACCTGACCCGAGCATCGATCGTTTGGAACCCATATACTTCATGCGAATAGCCCTGCTATGGCCAGCCTTTCGCAGCGGCAGGAATTTGCTAAAACTGAAGCTGCTTCCCTCCAAAGCGATAGCCTATCGGCTGGCATGGCCAGCGAAGAAAGCTCATCTAGGGCAGTGAGCACGTCCTGTACAATATCGTTGCTTGAGGGGGCTAACCCAGGCCTAAGGGCACCGCGCGCTTCGAGAGCAGGCTGCCACCAAAACCGCAGATCCTTCTCCATGATCGAGCAACTGCTGAAAAGGTGTCGACAATAAAGAACAGAATGGTAGCAGAGCAAAGTGGCGCGAGATAACACACCTTCGAGTTCCCCGTCGATTTTATTGAGCGCGTCGCTGAGCACAGGTATCGGCGGCAAAGGATCGGTCAGGCAATAAAGCTTTAACGCCATTTTTGTGGTATTGCCTGGTTCCATGCTAGCAATCATGACTTTCACTTCCTTGCTGAATTTAACATAGTCATTCTCCGGGAGGGTTGACCAATTCTGACTGAATGCTCGTCGAAGAGTTGCACAGAGGATCAATATTCCTAGGTTGCTGTCCCTCGGACCGTTTGGTCCAGCGAGCTGCTCCCCGAACATTCGAATCATGGATAAGTCCGCATCGGCTGACCCAAATGGCAGGCCCTCGATCCCACAAGGTCTATAGCTGGCCCTTCCCCGCGCACTCATATCGGCTCGTGATAGTAAGTGAATGTCAAGACCTATTCCCTTCAAGAAGCTTGAACAAATCATTTGTGTTGCTCCCCCAGACGGAAACGATTCCAGCCAAACTCTGATCGACCGTCCGTCTACAATCACAAGGTCGAGCAGCGAACTTGCTTGTTGCGACTCGCCCCACCATTTGAACGCGTCCCAGCAGAACTGATGGGTTTTGCCTTTGTCGGCAATATTGGTACCGTTGCCGTTCTTCTCAATGATGCAATGGTTTTCTTGGAAAACGCCAATTCCATCGCAAGCGAGCATTGCCATTACTGCGCGAAGCTCGGAATAATAGGCGAGATGGGCTGCTATCGAACGGTACCCTTGGAGCGTCGATTCCCAAGCGGAAGCTAAATAACTATGGGCATCGTAAACGTGCAGAAAGGTCGAAGCAGCCACATATTCGCCAATCATGTCCGGATAGGACCTAGCGGGCACTGAATTTAGCTTATTTGACACTAAATTGCGCAGAAACTTCGTTGCGTCGGTGGCCATCTCGTTGTCGCTACACACAATCATGTCGTCCTTAAATGCGGTCCTCAACCGATTCAATTGTAACTCTACGCCCGCTCTCTGAGCTCGTTCAAGTTTTTCGTTTAAATCGCTAATCGCCATATTCACCATCAAGCAAATCCAACACTTTGGAAGCATCAGCTTTAATGGGTTCGGGTGAAGATAGCAACGATTTTAAGATGTCAAAGCGCAACGAATTATAGCCCCCGCTGCCGCGGTAGGTTAGCTTCTTGGTTTTCAAGTTTTCGTCAGCTATTCCTGGCGCGTCTGCAGTCCGCCAATCGAACTTAATGAGTTCCGAGGCTAGTTGCTCAAAGTAGCCAGCGATCTGATGCTGTTTATTGAGATCCTCTATCGCAGAGCCTATGGCTTCGTTTGACACGCGGTCATTGGGTTGATTGGTTTGCCATTCAGAGAGTTCCGTGCGGTTCCGACTGATCATAAGCATGTCGTTCAGTACATGGAGGAGTCCCCTAACTCCCATGTCTGAATTGAGGAGAGATTTCTTACTAGTAAAAGCTCGATCGTCTCCTAATTCGGCACCCGAAGTGACGACTTTGCGTAGCTCGAATGCCCATGCTTCTTCACAAGTACTCGAAGCCTTTTCGAGCTCAATCCAAAAAGCAATAAGGATAGCTGCTTGGTCGATGCGATTCCACTGCGATTCGCTAGCTTCGGGAGCCCCGAAAAGACCGCCAATCAGAACATTTTTGCCCGTCCGTTTGCGGATTAGAGTCGCGGTCAGGCTCCTTACCCAGGAGGCCTGGCGAACTTGCGACCCGCCAGTTTCCCCAAGCATGTTAATTCGCTGGTACCAAGGGCTTTTAGGATATGACCAGAGAGCCTCGGTCAGTTCCTGGGCGCGGGCTTCACGATAGATGATGTGAGCCTCGCCTCCTTCAAGCCAGTCCTGTTCGCGTAGCAGCGGATAGAGGTCATAAGCGAGGCTCGTATTTATTTTCTTGGGCTTGATGTTGATGACATAGAACAAGTATGCCTGCCATGCCACATCTAGACCGTGAAAGGCTACTACCGGGAGTTCAAAATCTTCGTCTGAATTCAACTCATCAAACGCCCAAAGACGATGTTGCCCGTCGATAATCTCGATAGGATGGGAATCAATAGGATCCCAAGGCAATGTCAACAGCGTGACGGGAAGAGTCATTTCTGCTAATCCGCCGTCAAGATCTTGGAAGGAGACAACATCTGACTCATGCAGATTGCCGCTAGGACGGGAATCCCCTTGTAACTTAACATTTATTACGACTGCAGTCGGTAGCCAGCCCGGCATCTTAAGTGCCTGGTATTCAGGTGCATTCTGCTTTTGCTTAGACAGTGTCGACCACGGATAGCCGCTCTTAATAAAGCTCGCAATTTCCTTTGAGCGATTCTCGTCTAACGCTCTCTGTATGCCTTTGTCACGACCCCCTTGCAACCGTTCTTCGATAGATCGACGCTCTACACCTGAGAGGGCACGAAGGATCCGCGCGGGCATCGACATGACGTAGAAGTGGTGAGGAGGCGGGCTCCTATCATCTCCAACCGTGTTAACCTCGCTCCAGGATTCCCGCCATTGAGTCACCATGAGAGCCGGAATCGGCTTCGCCTTGTCGGTGTCCATAGTCCTAGTATCGCATTCCCGTTACTTCGGATGCTTTGACAGTCCGCGCGTCGCTCGGATCGCGATAATTATCGGCTCTCCTTGTTGAAGCAGGGGTTCACAGGAATTGCTTAGAATTTCATAACGCAGAGTCGCATTTGAGAGGCCGCTTTTCGCGTAACATGAAGTAAGGATGTCTACTTACGAGGACTTTAATCGCTTTCTTAAGCGAACCAGAGCACCCGTTACCATCGCAATTGTTGCGGTGATCGCGGTGCTATTTGTGCTCCAGTGGGCAATGCCGCACTCTGATTTGTCCTCTCATATCGCATTCACCGGTCTAGCCCACCCCTTAGGGATGATTACTTACCCATTCGCCGCTCCACCCGCAGAATTTGTATGGCTAATCTTACTTCTCTGGTGGCTTTGGATGGTCGGAACTGGGGTGGAAAGAGATATGGGCTCAGTTCGATATCTTGTATTTTTCTTCGCTGCCACTCTTATTGGTGCGGTTTCCATTCTTATTGGGGCGAAGGTTAGCCATAACTCGATTTACCTTCAAGACCTGATAATTCCACTCGCATGCATTACGGTGGCGTGGAGCCTTGCAAATCCATCCAGCACGATTCTGCTGATGTTCTTCCTCCCCGCAAAAGCGATTTGGATGGCATGGATATCAGCTGGTATTGTGCTCTTTGACGTTGGTCAGCAACGACCGGTGGAAGGTATTTTCGCCCTTATTCCTTTGGGATTAACCTATTTATTGGTGACCAATCGCCTTCCAATTCCTTACACGGCAAGGGCGGCTTCGCTATCGAAAGATAAGAAATCGGAAAACTTGCGCTCCGCGCGCTACTATGACGATGTGCGCAAGCGGGAGCAAAATCGAAATGAACAGGAAAAATTGCGTAAATTATTTGAGCGATCAGCCCTTGACGACAATGAAAACACACACGAATGACTAAAGCCCAATTTCTGGAACAGTTGCGGCAAAGCCCGCTAATCGCGTCGGTTCAAGCATCCGAAGGATCGCCGCTAGGTCCGGGCGAAATTGCACTGATCGCGAACGCCAGCCTTAATCATGGAGTTCAAATTATCCGACTCGAGGGATCGGAATCAATAAACGCCGTGCGCAGTGGATCGGAAGCGGGACGGAAGGCAACCGTAATCGGACTCATTAAGAAAAAATATCCTGGATCAGACGTTTACATCACCCCAACTTCAGCTGAAATTGATGCTTTACTTGCAACCGATTGCGAAGTAATCGCGCTGGACGGAACCCAACGTTCCAGATCAAACGAGGATTTGACCGCGCTTATTCAAAGAATTCATGCTGGCGGAAAACTGGCGATGGCAGATTGTGATTCAAAAGAATCAGCCCAGTTTTCCTTATCTTGCGGCGCAGATTTCATTGGCACGACCTTGTCTGGATACACATCAGCCGAGCATGAACAAGGTCCGGATTTGGAACTTGTTCGCACTCTCGCCAAGAACTTTAGTGATTCAATCGTGATTGCGGAAGGCAGATTTTCTGATCGCTGGGAGGTTGAATGCGCAATTCTTGCAGGTGCTGCGGGAGTGTGTATTGGAAGTGCATTGAATGATCCTGTAAAGCAAACTGTGGCATTGCGACCCAGGTTCTTATCCCGACCGGCTCACGGAGCCGAAATGGTAGGAGCGGTTGATATCGGAGGCACTTGGCTGAGATTTGCAAAGTTCTCGCCTGATTGGAAGCTTATTAGTATTGAAAAGGAACCCAATCCGCATAATCATACTTTACTTTTGGGCTGGATCAAAGGCCAAGTAAAAGCAAGCGGAGTGAAAAAAGTGGGGGTGAGTACTGGAGGAATTGTCGATCCGTCTACCGGCCTAGTTTGGAAAGCCAAAGAATATCTCATGCCGGATCATGTGGGGATCGTTTTTAATGAGGAATCGGTGGGAGCAAAAACGATTGCTTGGGGCGATGGCCATGCAACTGCATGGGCGCATGGATGTTTGCCAGAATTTGCGGGCAAAAGAGTCGCAACAATTGCGATCGGCACTGGAGTAGGTTGCGGATTTGTGTGTGAAGGGAAGATCTGGTGCGGACCGAGGGGGGAATATCCCCGCTTAAATGATCAGCCGACTAAAGAAGGCCCCTCTTATGAGGAATTATTGGGAGGAATCCATCTAACCAAAACGCCTACCGATGAACAGAAATCCAAAGCGGTTATTGCATTAAAAGAAGCGGTAAATGCCCTTCAATCTTTTTATTTTGCAGATTCGATTGTAATTGGTGGGGGGGTTGGACTAAGCGATTGGCTGGCTCCTCAGCTAGCTGATGACGGGCTACTCGCTAGCCCTTTTGGTCCTGATGCGGGTCTTTACGGAGCCGCCGCGCTCGCGTTGTTTAGTCTCTGATAGAATTCAGACGGGACGGAGTTCGTCCTTATGGAATGTTATCGCAGGCATAAGTTCCCGTCCCTTGGAAGGGCGTCCCGAGAATCGGGACGGGGTGCTTTCCTGGGGAAAATTGAAGATAAGTGTATTCCTCGAATTCTCGCACCTCCTGGCGGGTGGTCAGTTCAAACTAGGTTTAGGGTCAATTTCACGGCGGAGGGGATAAACTCGAACACTGATGGACATAATCGGAAGGTGATTCGGCTCAGTTGGAATGAGATACGTGTTCGTGCCTCCAAGTTCAGCAATGAGTGGCGAGATGCAGAAAGTGAACGTGGTAACTCCCAAACTTTTTATGACCAATTCTTTGAAATTTTTGGACTCAATAGGAAGCGCGTGGCCAGTTTTGAAGAGCCAGTTAAACGTCTGGGAAATAAGCGCGGATACATTGACCTCTTTTGGAAAGGGGTATTGCTGGTAGAACAAAAAAGTGCTGGTAAAGACCTAATCCGAGCCAAGGAGCAGGCACTAGATTACTTTCCGGGAATAGACGAAAATGATCTTCCCCGCTACATACTGGCTTGTGACTTTCGCTCGTTCCTGTTGATCGATCTTGAATCGAGGAAAGAAGAATCTTTTGTTCTGAGTGATTTGCCAGCCAAGGTGGAGTTATTCGGATTCATTTTGGGGATGGAGTCGCGTAGTTTTACCGACCAAGATCCTGTTAACATTGAAGCAACTGAGCTCGTTGGAGAGTTTCACGATGCCCTCAAGGAAACTGGTTACACCGGACATGATCTTGAACGGCTCCTAGTTCGAATTGTCTTTTGCCTTTTCGCCGATGACACTGGGATTTTTGAACCGAGGGACATTTTTCAGGATTTTATCGAGCGCACTAGCGTAGATGGCTCCGATCTTGGGGCTTTGCTGGTTCAACTTTTTCAGGTGCTCAATGAACCCGAGGCATCTCGCCAGAACTCGCTAGACGAGGATCTTTGTAAATTTCCTTACGTTAATGGGAGTCTGTTCAAGGAGCAGTTGAGACTTCCGGCACTGAATTCTTCGATGCGCAGGATACTCATTCGAGCCTGCAAGTTTGACTGGTCTAAAATCTCTCCGGGAATTTTCGGGGCACTCTTTCAGTCAGTAATGAGTCCGGAAATGAGGCGTGCCCAAGGAGCCCACTATACCACTGAGCGCAATATCATGAAGGTGATTGGTCCCCTGTTTCTTGATGATTTGAGAAAGGAATTGAATTCCCTCCTGCAAAGAAAGGATAATCTGCGCAAGCGGAAATTAGAGGAGTTCCAAGATAACCTTGCATCACTCAAGTTCTTTGACCCTGCCTGTGGGTGCGGAAATTTTCTCATCATTGCCTATCGCGAGCTAAGAAAGCTTGAACTTCAAGTAATAAAGGCCCTTGGCACCGAGGGGCAGAAAACGGTTGGCTTGAATAGCCTCGTCAAGGTCGGTGTTTCCCAGTTTTACGGCATCGAGATCGATGAGTTCCCCGCCCGAATTGCGGAAGTGGCAATGTGGATGATGGATCACATCATGAACGTAGAGGCGTCGCTTGAGTTTGGGGAGATTTTTGCCAGGATCCCCTTGATAGACTCACCTCACATACTTCATGGCGACGCTTTAGAGGTCGATTGGGCTAGTTTCCTTCCGCCCGAAGAGTGCGACTACGTGTACGGTAATCCTCCATTTATTGGCTCAAAGATGCAATCGCCTGCCCAGAGGAAGCAAGTTCAGGAAATCGCTGGCTTGGGCAAACGCCTTGGTTCCCTTGATTTTGTGTGTGCATGGTTTATTGCTGCCGCTAGTTACGTTCAAAATGGTAAATGCAAGATTGCATTTGTCGGGACCAACAGCATCACACAGGGAGAGCAAGTTGCTCAGCTTTGGCCAATCCTCTTAGGTGCCTTTAAGCTTGAAATCTCTTTTGCTCACCGGACGTTTGCCTGGGGAAGCGACGCCAGAGGAGTGGCCCACGTCCATGTGATTATAATTGGGCTTACCAAGTTTGACAGTCAGCCGAAGGTAAAGCGGCTGTTCACTTACCCCGATATCAGTGGTGACCCAATTGAGTCTAACCACGTGCGCCTATCGCCTTATTTGGTAGATGCCGCAAATCTTGCCGACCCTCATTTGGTGGTGCGAGAAGAACACAACCCGATCAACGGATCGCCGAGACTCACTATCGGCTCAAAGCCGATAGACGGCGGTCACTATATTTTTACCGAGGCCGAGGCTACTGCCTTCTTGAAACTTGAGCCAGATTCGAAGAGATTCATGCACCCATACGTCGGCGCAGAAGAACTCATTCATGCAGTTCAACGGTTCACTCTTTACCTGGCAAAGACCGAACCCCACGAATTAGAGTCTATGCCAAGAGTTGTTGACCGGATTCGTTTGGTGAAGCAAATGAGGCTTGAAAGCAAGAGTCAGGGTACTAGGGACCTCGCGCAATTTCCGACTAGGTTTCACGTCGACGTAGTTCCAAATGTTGCATTTTTGGCGATACCGGAGACGAGTTCCGAGAACCGAGAGTACGTCCCGATCGCTTATTTAGAGCCTCCAACCATCCCAAGCAACTCCCTCAAGGTTCTTGACGACGCTAAATTTTGGCAGTTTGCGGTACTCACGTCCTTAATGCACATGTGCTGGCTACGCGACATTGGAGGTCGACTCAAGAGTGATTTTAGGTATTCGATCGGAATTGTTTACAATACCTTTCCTTGGCCAGTGCTTGATAACTTATCAAAAGCGGTATTGGACAGGCTCGGTAATGCTGTTTTGGCCGCTAGGGCAAACCATAGGGGCAGTTGTCTTGCGGACCTATATAACCCGTTGACAATGCCGCCAGATCTGCGTAAGGCGCACAATGAACTGGACAGATACGTTGACAAACTTTATCGGGGACAAAAATTCGTCACTGAGCAAGAGCGGCTCGAGTTCCTCTTGGGTCGCTATGAGGCGATGACAAGTCCGCTCGCGCACGAAATGAGACCTCCTAAATCGGGAAGAAAAAAGAGCAAAGTTGATTAAAAATCGTTTTGGAAGATCGTTGTTCATTTTCAAATGAAGCCACCTTTTGCGGTATTGCTTTCCGGTCTACCTGCCCTTTCTGTAGGCCCGCACCGGCTGCATTCACGATTGCTCTGCGTGGATTTGATCTTGTTCCAGGTAAAAGGTATACGGAACAAAATACAATGAACCTGCAAGGTTGGAATCTTCGGCGCGGCACATTTTTAAATAGCGAGTTCAGGCGGCAGTTGTGATTCAGTACAATCTTGCTAGCAACAAAGAAAAAATATAATGAAAACAACTGAAAACAAAATAACCACATTTCTTTGGTTCGATGGCGAAGCTCGCCACGCGGCTGAGTTTTATGCAAGCGTGTTCCCCGACAGCTACGTCGGAGATAGTCTTGATTCCCCTGCTGATAATCCATCCACCAGGGAAGGAGAAGAGATCACGGTCGAATTTACAGTTCTGGGTCAGAAGTTTATTGGACTAAATGGCGGACCAACTTTCAAGCCGAATCAAGCCGTCAGTTTCATGGTTTTAACCGATAACCAGGAAGAAACTGACCGGTATTGGGACGCGATCATCGGTAATGGCGGTGAGGAAAATGCTTGCGGATGGTGCAGCGACAGGTGGGGATTCTTTTGGCAAATCACACCCAAGGCTTTGCTTGAGGCGATGGCAGACTCGGATCGAGCCGCGGCGAAGCGCGCGATGGAAGCGATGATGAAAATGGGAAAGATCGATATCGCCGCAATCGAGGCGGCCCGCCTAGGCACTTCCTGATTTTACAAGTGAGTGCCGCCGACCAAATTCCCCTCTTGAGGGGTGGATTCGCATGGCGAAGACGGGGTGTTTTCTTGATTTGGCTTATTGAATTCCGAGTTTAGTGGTTTTCAATTTAGGCTTTTAGTAAGAATTGACTTTTTCTTTCATTTGCTATCCCCTATCTCCCAGGGCCACCATCCGGGTCGGCCATCAGTTCTGTCCCCTTACATAAGGTGAAAGAACTAGCTGATCGCCATCCATAGCGCAATTTTTCCGGATTTCTACAGGGAGTCTACACAAGTAGCATTCGCAAGACAGAATTCCACGTGCAGAGTAGCCGTAGCAAAGAGTTCTTTCTGGTGGATGAGTATTATTTCCGAGACTACTGAGATCAAAGGCGACCGATCTGGACCATAAGCCAACGATCCGGTTATCCAATTGCCGCACGGGTGCGGCTCAGCATAGTTTTTTCGTCTTCGGTGAAGGAGGAGAAACTGATGGTCGACCTGGATGGTGACTCTAGGAAGAGGAAGATTCAAGAAGAAAAGTACAAGCTTAAAGATTTCAAAAGGTTGGATAAAAATAAAGTCTAAATTAGCTGGAGCCACCGCAACCACCCCGTCTTCCGCTTTGCGGAATCCACCCCTCCACCGGCGGGGAATTTTTTGCTCCTGCACCCTTCAGTTGCGGGGAATTTAGCATGTATCACTCCTAGATAAGCCAGAACCCAACAGTTGACGGTCTAAAATATACAAGAACGATTTAAGTCGACTTGGATGGGCGCATTTTCACACTGAAGTTAGTAGAAGAATTACAAGAACATGCCCGATGGACTCGTCCATAAACCCAACCCCTTAACTGAGGTATGAAATAAAGATGAATCAAAGTGAATTTAGAGAAGTCGGCTACTTTTTGGCAAAAGGACTTTTTCCGGCCGAAGAATGCGACGATCTCACTAATCACATGATGTTCCTGCGCGAGACGAAACACCCGGGCGATTACGACGGCGTCGACCCCAAAAGCGGCGATCCGCTTGTCAAATACCCGCGCATGATCCACATGCATCGTTGGGATGAGGTTTCAATGCAATGGGCAATCGACACGAGAATCGCAAAAGCGATGACGAACTTGCTCGGCGCTGAGCCGTACATGGTTCAGACGATGCTATATTTCAAGCCTCCAGGAGCGCGTGGGCAAGCTCTTCACCAGGACAATATGTACCTTCGTGCACAACCTGGCACATGCATCGCCGCGTGGCTCGCTCTTGATGACTGCGACGTGGAAAATGGCTGCTTGCAAGTGGTTCCCGGCTCCCAAGATTTACCCCTTTTGTGCACTGAAAAAGCGGACACGAGTCAGAGTTTTACGGACGTAACCGTGCCGATTCCGCCAGGTTTGAAGCCAATTCCAATTGAAATGAAAAGAGGCGACGTTCTCTTTTTCAACGGATCAATTATTCATGGGAGCTATCCGAACACGTCGGCGGATAGATTTCGGCGGTCTTTGATTGGGCATTACATCACTAATGAATCGAAAAAAGTTTCGGAGTTTTATCACCCGGTTTACCGAATGGACGGATCAATCATTGAACTTGAAGAAAGCGAGCGGGGAGGTCTTTGCGGTGTATGGACCGAAGTTGGAGGCGAAACTACGGTCAAAATGGTGGATCCGCTGGCCCACGACTTGGTCGCCCGGCATGAGTAAGAAGGTCTTAGGTTCCGCCTTCGCTTGCGTGTCCCGCAGTTGAAGTGATCCGCTGGATAGGTTCCTTTCGGTGTACATTGCGTAGCGCGGGGCGGTTCCTAAAAATCGTTTTTCAGCGAGTGAAAGTGGATACCATGTTATGGCGGTACAGGATACGATGTTGTGGCGGCAGACAGGTCGGAGGAGAATTTTTTCACGGTCTCAAATCGCGAAGCGTCAATCCGCCTGCGTCGAGTCGATGCTTTATCGCCTCAATCGGATCAGGGGGTGGCATCTCAATGTTCTTCTGCTCCCAGCCCCAAACAAGATCACTAGCGATCTGAAACGTCTCAAAGTCCTCCGATCCCGGGTCGGCATCGATGAGCGAATCCACGATTGCAACCATACCTTCGTAGTCGTTTCTATTGTGAATAGCTCGAATTGTCATACCATTTGTAGTCTTCTTATTCCTTTGTCACGTCTTTGATCTTGTCGTACTCTGCACGGGTGCAAATTCTGCGAATGAATATCTTCCTCCATTCATAATCCATTTTCACAACCAATCTGTATTTGTTGCCCCCGACATTAAAGACCACGCGATCGTTTCCCGGAGCATCTGCGGACGAGTAAATCGCTTTGATGTCTGCAAAACATTTCCATTCTGCATTCTCGGCTTGCTTATGCCAAGCTCGAAGCGATTGCTCCGAGTCCGCATGTCCGGCTTCCCAGAACTCCCGCAGTCTCTCAATTGTTATGAGTGCATAAGTTACTAGAAGTTCCTCCCAATTTGATCCAAGTATCTCTCGTCATGTAAATAGTTGGTTCATCTAATAGTTATCTTCACCCAGAATACCTCCGCACAAGTGCTGCCTTTGCGTTCGTCTTTTTGAAATCTACTTGGATATTTCGGGCAACGGATCGCCTCGCCAAGGTTCCTCCGATGGGTCGGAATTACACAAAATCCCCCGCGATTAGTTTCCCGATGCAGGGAGCGGTCGGTTGTCTTTCCAAACTGCGCCTGTGTCAGACGTCCCCTCAACCTGAAGCTGCACCCGATTAGTCGTCCCAATATTTTGATCGGGATAAACCTTCGCAGTAGGATGATAATCAGGTGGGGCAATCAGCGACAAAGTATTGCCAACCCCAACATCGTCGTTGAGAACAACATAAGGCAAGTAGCCCGCAGTATTTACGAAAACGCCCCGAACGTCGCAATTTCCGGGAGCAAAGATTTTGGTAGATGTGTGAAGCCCCATACAAATTGCCGCGCTTTGGTTCCCGTTCATAATCGACCAAATCGTGCCGCCGATCACATGAATCCGATAAGCGGCAAGTAGCAACATTGCTCCCCGACCTCCTTCAAGTCGATTACCCTGAAGGATCGAATCTGGGGCAAAATCGGCGATATCAAACCACTCGTTTCCCCAGCAATGACAATCTGACACGGTCACCCCGCCCGCGTGCTCGCCAAGGCGAATTCCTGCGTTAGCGGTGCTACTCGTGGTAGCTCCGTAAGGACGCAAGAACTGACGATCAGGCGAAATTGCGTTGTGCCAATCGCCGCGTGGGGCAAGAGTCGACGCGCAGATGCAGTGGTCGATGTACCCGTCGCTGAGGGCGTCCCAATCAATGCCATTTTGATCGTAATCGTAAATTCTGCATCCAGAAATAAAGCTTTCGCCGGTGCCATCAGAAGGTTGATTACTTGATACCGAGATTCCTGTAGAAAACCCTCTAAGAGTAACGTTAAGGATTCGAAACCCGGGCGAATTACAAGTTATCCCGGATCCAGCATAGCCAGGTTGCGGACGAAGTTCACCTCCGCTTCCTTCGATTTCGCCCCCTTCAGGGATTTTTAGTCCTGAAATATAAGTAACTCCAGGCGGAAGTTTCAGGTAACCGGTGCGACTAAGCGTGGATTGGAGATTAGCTAAAGAAGTAACCGGGGAAGCGTCGACGGCAGAAGATTGCGGTACAAATTTGGTGGCAAATAATAGGGCTAAAATCATCGGTTAATTATCCTTTCAAAAGTTGTGACGTGATAGACCGTGCTAGATTAGTCATCTGCACAGTTGGATTGGTTTGGGTTTGAAAGCTTTGAAAAAAATACAAAACTCTGGGAACGTTCATGCTTCAACTTGATAGATTCTACAACTTGACCTGTTCTATCCAGCTATCGTCGTAATTTACGAAATCTAGGATGTCATCCTCTTTGAGTGCCATTGGTCTATGTGTGATCTTGAAACGATACGCGGATTTAGGAACGGCATGCAAGACGGTGAACTGGGAACCATGAGGTTGCCACGTAAAGCAGTGGTTCCCGAGCATGTCGGTACCCTCAAAATTATCTTGCCTATTCTTTAACCACGTATATTCGGTAGGAATGAATCTCGTCGCCTCGTGCTCGAAAATTGTGAACTGCAGAGTGCTCAAATTACGAATGAAGACTAGCACCCTTAAATCGTCGTGCGATTTGAAGGTTTCGCCCACGCGACCATTCCATATTTCAAGGATCGCACGGCCCGTGGCTTCTATGTCTTCATGGGGATTTTGAATGTCGTGGGAATAATTCGGGGAATTGCGTCCGGAAATCACCCTTACGCGCCTCTGAGTGAAAGGACGCGTAGCCTTGACCGTTTTAACTGACCAGGCGCAACCGTCACATTCGACGTCAGCGATGCCCAGCGGACTGTTACGATGTAACCCTCCGATGGCTCGGGCAAATATTTCTCCAAAATCGTCGCCGGTTATATCTATCTGACCCACTGCTAGACGATGAACAATGTGCTTGCCGATCGCGACGACCACGTCACGTGGGAATTCTCCAAGCGGGTACGGGGCGCTCCGCTGCGGTGCATTTCCCCTTATGCGCATTCTACAAGCAGCATCTTCTCGAGAACCGCTCTCACCATCGGCACCGGTACGGCGTTGCCAACTTGCTTTCGAGTCTGACCGTCGTTGCACACGATCTTGAATGACTCGGGAAACCCCTGAAGTCTTAGCATCTCCTTACTCGTGAGGCGGCGCTCGCCATCCACCAAGAGATAGTTGTGCGATGCCCCAGCACGCAAGGCACAAGAGAACGGATGGCTGGAAACGTTTCCTGCCTTATTCTCGTGCCAGATAGCGGGTTTGAACTTCGGGGTGTGAGCGGATTCTCGCGCCAGCTTAATTCTTTCGCTGACGTAATGCCGTTTGTCAACATTTGTTTCCAGAATCTCAGATAATGGCGGCATAGGGATCTTTTCTGAAGGCCAAGTGAAGTCCGTCACTTTTCCTTTGAATCCGACAATCAAGATGCGTTCCCGCTTTTGAGGCAACCCGAAGTGGAGGGCGTTGAGCACCTTTGTTTCAACTGTGTACCCGAGATCCTCCCTAAGGATTCTGAGAATATGCTTTAGCGTTTCGCCATGATTGTGAGACGCGAGCTGGCGGACGTTTTCAAGTAGGAACGCTCGAGGCTGCTTCGCTTTGATAATACGCGCTATCTCAAAGAATAGGGTGCCGCGAGCGTCGGCAAAACCTTCTTGATTGCCGATGATCGAAAATGGCTGGCAGGGAAACCCGCCAAGCAATATCTCGAGATCGGGCACCTCGGCATTGTCTAAAGACCGTATATCGTGATGAGGCTCTAAGCCGTAATTTGCTCTGTATGCTTTGCGCGCTTCCGCGTCGATATCGCATGCTAGCACGCATTCCATCCCGAGGGAGGCGGCAGCCTGGTGAAAACCGCCGATTCCGGAAAATAGGTCGGCATATCGGAGGGCATCGTAGTGGGTCCAGAAGGTGCCCCTGGCTGGTCCAGCGCATTGCGGTGCCACGAACCCGGCAAGAGTTGCCTCAGCGCAAGGTCCAAATAGGGGAATCTGGATTTGAGGAGCTATCTCCTCCTGGGCTCTTGTGAGTGAGTTTCCGATGGATGATGTCAAACTAGACTCCTTTTCTCTTCCTGCTCCATATGTCTACTATACTCATTTTTGCTCGCAATGGCTCTCTACTAATTAGCTCGCTGGATTTATCAGTTAATTATCCTTTCAATAGTTGGTACGTAATAGTGCTGGCTAGAAACTCATGGAAGGCATCTACGTAATGAAGCGAATTATATTGCCAGCCAAGGGCCGTAGCCATCCCTGATCTAGGCGCATCTCCACTATAGCCGAATAAATCCAGCACCGCAACATTGGAAAATTGTGACGCAATCTGCAAACCTGCGTCTCTAAACTGGCCCCAAGTTCCTACGATGTCAAAGTTAACCGCAAAGCTAGACGCTGGCGGAATCACGTGCAAAATGCTCGGAGCCGAAGGCAATGCCGAAACTGCCGAGTAGATCGCGGTCAAATTGGCTGCATACTGAGCAGGAGTCATATAAGGCGCAGTCGAACCACTGTTCGTATTTAACAGAATGTCATTTGTGATGCTATTGTGAATCCACAATTTGCAGCGATTGATTCCTCCGGTTGAAACGTCTGGATCAGCGATTTGCCCAGTATTGGCGACTCCCCAAACAAGCGGATATTGGCTATTCCAAAAATCAGTTGCGGTAGATGCTGTGGATAAGTTTGAAACGCGAACCCCGTTATTGTAGTTGCCATTATAGAGAGCCAGGTTTTCAGAGCACATCACTCCTGAAACCTGAGTAAGTTGGACCACCAGACTTTGAGCCGGATTGATACTCCCGACGTGAACCCTTCCATTAAAGTGCACGCCAGAGCCATTCATGTCGAGAGTTGCTGAGTAAAGACCGCCATTTCCAGATTGAAAGCCAGTGACATTATTATAAACGTCCAGCTTGCCAGAGCCATAATTGAAATTTATCCCGAACAGATATTCCAGATCAGTGATATTGCACGGAGCCGGAATCTCCCAGCGCATCTTTGCCGCAGAGGTAGTCGTATAAACCTGACGCCCGTTGTAGGCAGTGTTTTGCGGAGCTAAGGTTGTCCAGTTGCCAGGCGAGTCGTAATATGCATACTGAGCGGCGTTGCTCAGGTTGCCAGATGCATTCAGAGCGGTAAAGGTGCTATCGGTTTGAACCGCTGTATGCATCACTTCGCCGTAGGTGTACGACGCATTGGGATCAAGAGCAACTCTAAGCTGCTGAGCCAGAATATTTGAAAAGCGGCTCGACATCTTTGTAACGTTGTAGCCCTCAAAAATCGAATCGCCCGCAACCACAATATCAATGCCGCCGGAAATCTCTTTTCCGAGACTTTGCTGAACTCGGTTCAAAGCAGCTTGGTTGTGGAAATAACTTGAGATATTCCCGCCACAGTTTGATGCTAGGGGCTGAATCGTTACACTTCCAGCCGCCGTGCTTCGGATGTACAAGGCCCCACTTATTTTCAAGGTTAAGGAACCTAACGCAGGAATAGTTGCGAATGGCGAACCGTTTGGAACCGAGCTTAGAAAAGCTTCCGCATTACAATCTGAGGTGATGTGAACCGCCGTTGATGGATTATTGAGCGCGATCGCAACGTCAGATGGGCCAATTGGAATGGTAAATGGCGGACCATTTAAGGAGAATTGTTCTGGGTTTAAGGGCATATTTTTAGATTTGAATTGGAGTTAAAGTAATGGGCCAAGTCGATGAATATCCAGACTTTGGCGTTGAGATTTGCGCCTGGACTTGATTGCCGGGCGGAATTGTCGCTAGGGAATTGCCCGCAAAGTCTTTGAGAATAAGATTGTAGTTTTGAGTTGAAATCGTGGCATCACCCGCATTTACGATCGTAAATCGGAGCCCAATTGGAGTTAAGCTTGGGTCGGGAAGTGACACGTTCCGGCTCGCACCGCTTGCCGTGAACCATTGTAAATTTGCATCTGAAATCAATAGAGACTTATCGGCGTTCAACGTTGTTTGGCGAGAAGATATGAGGTGCTGATTTGAAGCGGAGACCACCGCTTGATGAGCAGTTCCATCCCAAAAATAAGTACCGATTTGGGTCTTGGTAAATACTCTGGAGTTCGAGGGCAATTGATCAACCGGGGCAAAAGAATCGCCAGTTGAGCGGAACCTCATGCCGTCGCTCGTTGTCACCCTCCCTGAATAATCGATTGCGGCGATAAGACCGGCACTGGTGGTCACGGTGCCTAAAAAAACAACTCCGCCAGTCGGAGGTTGGGTATGATCTTGGTTCCAAGCAAGAGCGCCAGTTCCGGTCATCCAGATAAACGAGCTTAACCCATCCGGCAAAACCGCCGAAATCGCCGAGGATTGTGTGACCACGTCTCCCACTAGCGCGGTGCCAGGCGAGCAATTAAGCGTAAGACCGGCACCACCTGATAAATCGAGGCCAAATGCGATACCGTATCCGCATGCACCAGATTGACTGAGTGTTTGGACCTTCGACACTAGCTGGTTGAGGAGATTTGAAACCCCTGCCGTCATTCCAAGAGCAAATGGTCCGCTGGCTCCATTGCCAACCCCCGATATAGTCGTTGGCGAAAGAGGCGCAGGAATTTGATTTGATTTCAGTAAGGTTGTAATCGTCATGAGGTTTGTTTCCAGGTCGCGGCGTCATCACTACTCATCCAAACACTGACTGCGGTTTGACCTACTGGCACGAATGTAAGTGCCCATCTGCCTGCACCTTCTTTGGCCGCATCAAATCCAAATCCGGTTCCGTCAGTTTTAAGTGGCTGACTTCCGTCGGTTAATTGAAAAGTTGCGCCAAAAGTGCTATCGCCAGCGTGGCGAACCATCGCTTGAAAGGTTCCGGGGCCGCTGATGCCCGAGTCTGGAATGTAAAACATTGCGATTAAGGTGCCATCGGGCGAGCATCGGATATCTGCTTGTTGAGGATTTTGCATATTGATTGAAGTTTGTGTAAAAGTTTGACCATCATCGGAAGATTCAAAAAGATATGCAACGAATGCATTATTTTCATTTCTTATCGCGATTATCTTAGACGATAAGTCTTGCTTAACGCAGAATTTGGCAAAAGTCCATCCGCCATGTTGGGTAATTGCGCAATAAGTGGAGTAAGGCGGCTGGGTTGAATTAGAAACTTGGTAGCGAATATCACTTCCCAAGGAGGCCGGACTAAATGTAAGTAAGTGCAATCTGCCGTCGTCACTTTCAGCGAGCCGAGGTGCATTGCTCGATTCCGTGCGAAAACTAAGCCTCCGACTCTCCCTAGGAGTAGTGTTAAATGTAAACTTCGCGTCAAGCGCAGTTGCTCCAGCGCAAACGTCCACAGAGTCCGAATCTGGAATGAACGGCGCAATAGTCTGGTAGCCGTATATAGTGCTTATTCCCGTAGACGTAACTAGATCCGAACCTGACGGGTCGTAAATGCTCACCGTAGCACCTGACGCGGCTGTACCATCCTTATTAAGCGTGATTCCCTCGCACCTAGACCGAATGAACTTGGACACTGGCAAAGGAAGGCTCTTATCCATAAGCCCAGTTGGATAAGCTGCTCCGTTCCAAGCATCCCCAATTCCAGGGTAGCCAAGCACCTCATCGTATAGCGGCTGAGCCACCACCGTAAAGCTCCCACTCACCGGAGCCATATCTACTGCAACCGTCCAGGCTAAGCTCTGATAGTAAGCACCTGATCCCATCGCCCAAAGCGCAAATCCAAGCGTGTTATCATGCCACACGCTATCAGGAAAGGAACCTGCCGCAGTTGCCGTCCATCCAGGAATAGCCGAATAGAAGTTAAGTAAATCTGTAAGGCAAAAGTCCGTGTAGCTTGTGCCTGGCACGTGAACCAGTCCAGTAAAATCCGCAACCAGTTTCCCGTCAGTGTAGACCTTCGCAAATGGGACGTACTTGCTCGCGCTTCCAATCTGGTAAAGAACCTCATCCTGAAAGCCTGGCAAATAGGTAAGACTAGTGGTTGAAACTCTAGCCAACGTCATAGTTCCAACATGAAGAGTCTGAGTCGAAGTCAGTCCCGTAAATTCAAATGTCGCAATTTCAAAGACTCCCCAATAAGCTCCTTTGGCATCGGTCACGTTCCCGTGGCCATCTGTGCTCGAAGTCTGACCAGTTTCGTCAGGGTAAGTCGCCCCGCTCGCCAGCGGATACCGAGACTTGCGGTCGTCTAGGTTTGGAAGAGTGCTACTGTCCTGATTCCAAGAAGTAGGCGAGCAAAGGTCAAGCGATACGCTCCCAGACTTAAAGCTCCAAGTCTTAGTTAAACCTTGAGCGGTTGTAATTTGGAGACTCACTCCAATATCAGCCGTGAACTGCAAGTACCGAAACCCTTCCCAATCTATAACAAGTGGCGTAATCGCTCCCGTAGAACTTGTAACCGATTGAGCCGCGAGCACCGACTCCGTTGCTACCGGCGTCAAGGTAAAGCTATTAAAAGGCTTCCCGTGAACCTGGCACCGCCAGTCGAGAAATCCGTCCTTGCTCGCGGTCAAGGCTGGTTCGTCTAGCCAAAACCGAACCGGCGTCCACTGAGCAAGTACCGGGATGTTATAAGGAAAGTCAAAGTCGCTAGACGGAGGATCAGAATGAAAGTGCTGATCTATGGTTCCACCTTGCCGAAGCTGAGTAATCGTGGTTCCGCTTCCTATGTTCTGAACTGCCACCGCTGGCGCAACCTCAGCGTCTACTACTAAAGGCGCAGGAGCCCCAAAATACTGAGTTTTCAGGTTAGTCTTGTAAAGTAACGGAGGTGCCCACCCTTCGCTAATGTGGGAAACCACGCTCGTATCGTGGTAACCCATAAGACTCGCCGATACCGATATGGAATGACCGCCTATATCCGAAGTAGTTACAGATCCGTAGCTCTCGGTATTGGTGTAGGTTCCACTTCCTCCAAACTGCGCTCCGTTCCAATCTGTAGTAGCCGTAAGCGTGGTACTGCAACTTCCAATAACGTCGTATCCGGCGGGATTACCTAGGCAGTTTGCCGACGCTCCGCTTATGTCCGTGATAACGTAATCCACCTGGAAGTCTGCTGAGCAAACCCACGTCTCACTGCTCACCGCAGGACCGTTCGAGGAAGTCACAACTACGCTGGATCCCGACTTGCATACCTCGTAAAACCCAATCCCGATCGCTTCTAAACCGTCCGGATACCCACCGGGACAAAGCCCTGGGAAATTCCCGGAGTAGTCTGGAAAGCCCCTGCCGTCGTTCACTATGAATGGTGGCGGCGTGGCAGTGGCGTAAACGTCTTGAAGCCGGTAGATCGTGCAGTACTCAACCACCGGGCACACAAGCGTAAGCGTTGCCGAAAGTGACCCCGAACTCGTGATAACCGTAGCCGTTGGATTCGTCCCCACCCCAACCTCAACCGTATTTGCCGCCTGACCTGGAACCTGAGTGGATGCCACGCAGTAATAAGCAGAGTCACCAGGGTTGAATTTTGGAGGCGCAATATGAGCTTCTGCCGTCCAAACTGCTGTGGGATTTGCCGGGTCTAGGTGCGCCTGGAAACTGCCGCCTCCGTTTGCCCCGGCTGCAAGTAGCTGATTATCTATTCCCCAATTAAACGGGCAACTCAGTGCCTTGGTGAGAGTAAGCGTCCGCGATCTTCCAGTGGCAAAAGTTACAGGGTAAGTAGGCATTTTAATTAATTGGGGTCCGGTCTAAATAGGAATGCATTTTTACGCACCATCGTACTGGCTTGTTTGTTAAATTTCATGATTAATCCCACGTAAAATCTAATAAAACAAGCCTGAATTTGCGGGACGTCTTAAAAGTTACATCGAATACAACTAGCCGTTAAGGCAACAAGTCATAGTCGAGCATATAAGCGAAACTTCCAAACGACGACGACTCCGAGTCCAAATTTTGAACCGGCGCAACAACTTGTTCTGGTAGTCCAAGCAGTTCTGATTGGTGGATAGTGCCTCTCTTTTCAGATGCTAAGTGGCGTGGCGAAGTTGGCTTGTCGCCTAGCCACCGGCCTATTAGCGACATCAACGACTGGCGATATTCGAAGCTGGATCTCAAATTACTGTTGCCTGATAATGTGCATATTGGTGCGCGTCTTTCTTATAATTAACTTTTAGCGAAGTGATTTGGCACATTTGGGAATTTACCGCGACCAAATCACCTGCTCTGAGTACACGCAATCCCGTGTAAAGAACATCGTCAGGATCAGTAGTTGTAATCAATTGCGATTGCCACGCATATGTACTTTGGCCATGACATAATTGGTCATAGAGTCGCCTAGCACTGTAGGATAATGCATCTCCGGTTGAACAACTTGGAATATATGCAAACATTGGCTTTGCGTAGCCTAAATAATCAACCGAACTAAGATCACTAGACTCAATAGCACCAAAGTCAAAACTCTTAACGTTTACAAGCACTTGCTTCAGTAAAGTAGGCACGTAATGAGATCCCCAGGCACCACCGATCCCGTAGGCGCAAATAACATTTGCAGCAGGAGCGATAGTCCGAGTAACTAATGAACCTTTTCGGATCATTCCTTGACCAGCAGATAAAGAGTTTATATCGTGATCTAACTTGCCTAGTGGTGCTACGCTTGTGAACGAAGCAATTGAACCACCTGGGATAAGACTAATGAGCCTCCACTTGCCAAACTCACCTAGATTTGGATCAAATAGAAGGCTACTATTGAGAAATTCTCGGGCTAATCTCACGATAAAATCACCAATTGAAACCTGGGGCTCCAGTATCCATCCGCTCAAATCACTTGATTGATGGAGCCGCACAGTAGAAGGTGAAATCGAAACTTGGTCAGTTCCAAATCCGGCGAGAGCGAACAAACTTACAAGCACATCAGTAACCAAAAAGGGAAGCGGTCTGCCATTTGAATCCAATGAATTGAAATCAAGACCATAATCAAACCTAATCGGGGAAACCGCTTCGCTGAGCCTTGCCCAAACCCCAATAGCATGCAAATGCAAAGTTTCAAATTGGGCCGACGGATAAGCAACTGATTCCTGGACTCCGCGCAAAACAGATTCGGGCGATCTCACATATCCCGCAAAAATTCCGATTCTCTCAGACCCTCCCGATCCCAGCACGTCCGATTCTAATCGAATCCGATGCTCGCCTCGGCTCATCATCGAAGTCAATTGGCCCAAGGCATCTTCAATCTCAACCGTTAAATGCTCAAATCCAAGATCAAGCGAGGTTGAGTCAAGTTCAACTGAAATCGCCTGGGCTTCAAGGGCGAGTTCTGGAGCGATCGTGGCCTGCAACACGCCGTCTCGCTGAGCCCGAAAGCTAAACAAAGTTGGGCTGGACGTGCCATCTCCGACAAACGAAAATTGGGCCGCATAATCACGCTTTCCAAAGGTTGGAGAATATAGCGGAAATCGCCCAATTGAACCGGTTTGAGTCAGTCCCAATCGAGTATTTGAATCAAGCAAGGTCCCCGAAATCGTATCTGAAGCAGATTCATCCGAAAACCATCCTAGCGCAATTGGCTCAGCCGGAGTGGGGAAAAATGGGAAGGAAAAGCTATCATCAATTAAAATTGCACTGGTGGGATAAACCGCAGTGGAAATTTGATACGCGCCGCGGATGTCTCGTCGCAGGTCAACTCTAACCGGGCTCGGATTAAAAACTCCATTTCCGATTGGAATTGCCACCACTTCCTGGCGGATATCAGCTCTTGCCGAAACATAGTTTCCGCTCGTCGATGCGGCTGGGCTGCCTTGCCTAGCCGACGAACATTCGATCACCAAACTCCCGGCTAGAGTCGAATCTAGGGTTGAAATGCTTGGCGATATGTGAATCAAATGAATCTGACTCACCACCTGATGCCGCGCGCAAAACGGAAATCTAGTTACTTTCTGCCATTGCGATGCAGAATTCAATTCATAAAGGTCGGCCTCGCCATCGCCTCCGAAACAAACCCCATAATTGCCAATTCCATTGGTTACTGAACCGGCTGGAGCGTTAAAATAAAAGGTGAGAAAATGATCTGGAGTAACCGATTTCTCCCCCGGCAAAGAAAATCTTAAAAAATAAGATTGATCAATACTTCCAGTTGAATTTCCAACCGCAACTCGGTCCATCGGTGCGTTTTCACTTCCTAATGTCGGCGCCGGAAACGCGATTTGGTCACTTGATAGTACATAAGTACTGCTCGACCAATCGTCCCCTGCTTTCACTTGCTTTTGCCAAAAAAGATCAGCCGTTAGGGCGACACCAGTGCCATAATCAACTCCCGTTTCGCTTAATTGAGAAAACTTTGGTAACTGAATAAATCCTGCTGGGACTTGCAATCGGCCAGGACCCAAAACGGCTGATTGAAGAGCCGAAAGTTCATGCAAACTAGAAGGTCGACGCTGCAAAGGTTCCAATTGCCAGCCTGATAAAGGTCGAAGCCATAGATTTGCGCTTTGGGATTGAGGTCCCCGCGCCATTTCGTAAGCCGATCGTTGCTGAGCAAGAACCGGTTCGATTTGATCTGAACAAGGCGAATCAAGCCGGATGTAAGTATGTCGCGCAGGGGTTGATTCGTATCCCATTAAAAGGTGCCTCCGATATGCATAATCAAGGTTCGCAGTTCGTGGTCTTGTTGCAGTTGCGCGCTAGAACCGGCAATCGCGCTGTTGGTTTTGGTCGGATTTGATTCAAAATCGGCGGCCGTAATTCCCGATTCACTGGCCGAAGATTTGAGAGACGAAGTGTTCCCGGTAAATTCAAAAAGTCTTGATGGAGCCTTTGCCGAAGATGTGTGCGGAGGCGCAAAGTGCTTCACCGATTTGCCCGAAGCTGGCTGGCGTTGTGAAACCATTTGCGCCGCTACTGCTGGCATTAACAATCTCGGTTTTCGGCCTTGCGTTCGGTACTTCGAATACGCTTCTTCCGCATCGCGAACTTGCGAATTTATAGAAATAGGTGAATTGCTTTGCGCCGCAACCCGACTCAGCTGGAGTTTAGAAGCCGAGGATCCACCTATCCTAGACACGTTCATGCCCGGACTTACATCCAAATTCCCGGGGGAACTTATCACCCTCCGGCTTTGCCAAAAGTCTGGGATGCCTAAGTCATAAGTCTTCATCTAATTTCCCATCTCCGTCAAGTTCAAAATCAAAAATGCATGTATCCATCGGGGGCAAATCAACCCCGCAAGCACAGCCAAAATGAAAAACCAACGCACCAAGCCGATCATTAATGCTGGACAAAAGAGTATCGCGACGCCAAACGACTTCAGGCAAGCCCCCGAAATCAAAGGAACTTAAGGAATTTCGGCGCCGCGATCTGATTTTCCCTCTTGATATTCCTCATTTATTCGTCGCGCCTTACCCACCAGTTCCTCAAATAAATCAGGCGCAGTTGCCGCAAGACCAACAAGTTGATCGAATTTCATCGCGATATTCAGATCTGGTTGCATCGCCTCCAACGCCGCGCAGGTTTCGCATAGGGACCGCGAAAGTTGAATCGGCTCGCCCCCAACCGGAGGAAAATCAACCCCGCTCTCATAATCCGCCCAATTACGCGCCGCCAAATCCTCTGCCCAATACGATCCAATTAAATCCAAGGCTCGCAAATTCAGAGAAAAAGACCTAGCAGAATTGCCCAGCTGAATTTCACTAATCGGCCTATGGGCCCTTGCCCAGGTGAACGGGTCAATCATTAAATGTAAGCGACTCCGATACCGCATGGACTCAAACTCAAAATGCCCACCGATTTACCTCGCCGCAAGCTTTCCTTATAGCTGCGAACCACAAAAGTTCCCGCAAAGCTTTTTCCACCTCTGGAAAAGCCGGCCTGAACATAATCGGTGCCGTTACCCACTAAAGATAAAAAATTCCCATTTGCACGGGATAAAATCTCGTAAAGATTGAGATTCGTGCCCGAAGCTACGATAACCTCATTGTCTTGCCTTGAATCAAGGGGTGTGATATTTTCAAGCTGGTTATACTGCTCAAGTGTAATTTCGTCTAAATGTCCGGTTAAACTTTGGGTCGTCCCCACCGTAAAAGTCCCATCATTCGCCACCGTCAGCGGCGTAATCACAATTGCGATGACTCCCGCTCCCGTTAGCCAATCAGGTATTTGAGTTGCCATATATTCTCCTTATAAAATACATATTTATTAATTGGTAACCTGTCCCATGAGTAAATTTGCCTGCACATAACCGGTAAATAGATCAATCCGTTGCATTGTTAAGTCCTTGTTGTCGCCATTATCGTTGTTGATTGAGATTTGAGGTAACGCCCCGGCTAGCTGAAAATTTCCAGAAAAACTCACTAAAGCTTCGCGTAGCAAAATTAATTGCCCTAAAACCAGATTTGCAACGTCAAATCCGCCGCCTTGAAGAGCCCCGCGAGGATCACTAACTTTAGCGAAATAATTAACCGTCACCGGAAGCCGATAAGCTTCGTTGTCAAGCCCCCAATCTTCCAAAACTGAGGTTCCGAAAGACATGACCGCAAAAGGCGGCTGGATTTGACCATCTTCCAGGAAATCTTTCAGCAATCGTCCATTTAACTGATTCGACTTAAATATGCTCGATCCCGCTTCTGGCCAGGTAGTTGAGATCAAGCTTATTAGGTCGCTGATCGCTAGTTGCTCAAAGCTCGGCATGGTTCCAACTTCTATTTTTTAGAAAAAAGTCCACAAGTTTGCGATATTTATTTATTTTTTGTCTCATTAATTTGAAAAAGGGTGTAGAATATCGAAAGGTCTGAAACAGATGGCTTCAAAAGCAAAATCAATCCTAAAAGCAACTTATTTTAACCAGTTGCATTTGGTGTCGAACCGGGAATCAAAGCCCGCCGAGGAAACAAGCGAAGCTGCCCAAAAAGGTCAAAATCTGTTTCACAGACCGGATTCAAAAACTTATCCTCAGCAAAACCAGGGCCAAGGTCACTTCAAGGAAGCCGATGAAAGCTAGTACAATTTTTTCACATCCGGTTCAGCAAGATCAGTTTTATACTTGGGATCCCAAAACTAGCAGCTATGTTAGCGTGTCCGTCGTCCCTCCCCAAGCGAACCAGGCGCAAGTCAATTTGCCCAAAGCAAACCACAAATCGCCACTTCGATATAAATTGGATCGGACTTCAAAATTAAGCTTATTGATTGCAATTGGAATTGTCATCTTAAGCTCAACTTCTGGCTACCGCAACGGCTACCCCGAAGGAGTGGTTTATGCGGTTTTGCACGCTCCAATGAGTGTTTTCGATGGCTATGCAAAGCTTTTAGACCATGCAAGTCGAATGACTTGGCTCGGATTTGACCCTTCCCATTTGGATATTCCTGTCTCTAGCGTTGAACCTACCGTAACCGTAAATCCATATCCAGATACGACTATCGTAAATCCGTCCACGCAGGGGCGCAGACCTCTAATTATTCCACCAACCCCACCCGAAAAATCTGCGAAAGGTCACTAATTTTAAAAGGGTGGCTTCCCCCGCCAGTCGAAATCCCCAGCCGCGTACGGGTGGAGAAACAATGTGCAGAAAATTCCGGGGTTTAAAGCGTTCGAAACACTAACTTGGAGCATATCTCCGCCAAGGACATATATTGCCATTTTATGCGATGAGTGTCGATGCTATCCCTCAACTAGCCGACGTACTCGGCAGGCAATAAACCCTCTGCCGATTTGCTCGGTATGCATTCCGATGCGGATCGCCGTGTACCGCAAACCACTGACCCAAATCAGGCGATCCATTTGGCACCAAGGTCAGCTCCAATCTATCTCCGCCCTGGATATCCACCGATAAATCAAAACTAAACCAGTGCATCAAAGGCAAGCGGATTTCTTCAACGTCGCCAGAGTTCCCCGGCAAATCAACATTCGGAGCACTTGAATAAAGGCAGGGAACTTGCGAATATACCAGCGTAAAAGGGGCAAAATCACTGAAACCGGTGCGGGCTCCCTGCCGCCAAATACTCACCTGATATTTATAGAAACGAACTTGGCGGGGCGTCAACATCCTTGGCCCACACGGATGTAGCGCAATAGAACCGTCTCCGCGAAACTCCGAAAAGACTGACCAACTTGACCAACCAAAACTGGCGAAAGCTCTTCCCGAACCTTATCCTCTTGCCAGATCACGGACCCCGCTCTCAGACCCTCAACTAAAGTCTCTAATAGCAAAGCACCCCCTAATCTCAAAATCGCTTGCCATGAATCTTCCGGAATCACGCTACCAAACCCGACGTTTCCCGATATTTGCACGCTACTCTCCATCCCAAAAACTGGAGCCCGAAAACGAACCCGCTCCCAGGGATTATTCATGCTCGGCGCATTCAACGGCTCCATCCAAAACTCACTTCCTTGGGTCAAAACCGTGCCTGGCGCATCCACGCCTACCCCGATCGTTACGCTTGTTATCGCATACATTGCGCACCCAAGATCAAGCACTCTGCCGCCTCCCAATAATGAGAATCCGGAAGTTAATCGCCGGTTCGCACCAGGCGGATCATACACCTTAGTAACCAAGGCACTGGAACCTAAAAATGGCTGATAACCAGTGCGCCGCTCCCACTCATCAATCGCAGAAGCGGCAAAGCCAACCAGCCCAAACTCGGTGGGAAATATAATATTCAAGCCTTCGCATAAAGCCTGAACGTCGGCATCGGTTGGATAAACGGACCGACTCATTTTCGCTCGCCTTTTTTATGTTTTTTCTCCACCTCGCTTGGGTGGATCTCGGCTACGTTTTCAGGATTTCTCGGAATAACCGAGGGCATTATCTCCTTGACCAATTTCTTGATTATTGGAATCTGAAGCAAGACCACGGAAATTCGCAAAGCTTGCCCGTCCTCAAGCTGAACCGTTGCTAAACATCCTTCAATTCGTATCACTTTTCCGTTCAGCGAGATTAAATCGCCCACTTGAGTCGATCGCATTTGTTAAAACGACACCGGAGCAAAATCTTGAGTGACCGGCATTTCCTCCGCGTTATAAAGTTCGATGCCAACAAACCCATTTACAGTGCCAGCAACCGTCTCGGCGACTCTGAGAAATCGCTTCCGATGGCTCAAATTAACGCTAAGGGTGCGCGTCGCTTTATTCGAACTTGCTGGAATTGTGGTGATATTGGAACCCAAAACTGTCAGATATGGATCGGTAACCCCGTTGTCGTTTGATTCCTGAACCACTGCATCCAGCGTGGACGCGGCTGCCGTAGTCGCGGCGATTAACATTTTTGCGCGGCTGTAGCTAAGACAATCAACTCCAAGACTATTTTGGGTTGCTAATGTTCCTAAATCAAGACATTTTGAAAGTACTTGATCGGTTGGTGTGTGGATATTACTCATATTTTTTTAAGCTTGTTGACCTACTTTAAGTCGAAATTCCTCGCAAACTTGACCGCCAAATCGGACTCTTCCTAGAAGGAGAACTTGATTAGTTTCAGCGTACAGTTCACGTAACACTTGGATCGAAAATCCAATCCGATCAATTAAATAGTAACCGCGCAAATCGCCAAAGATAATCGGATAATTATTGGCTCCTAGATTAGGCATAAATCCTTGGAAGGTAACCGGATACCCTTGCAACATTCGTTTACCAACTGAATGGGCTCCATCTACGCCTGCCATGAGTCCGCTATCTTGCAAGCCCATGCCCCATAAGAACCTGCCATTTGAATCCTTTAGGTCTGCAACAAATGCACCCGTGCTTAACTTGTTAAACACCCAGGAGAGATTCTCTTCGTATTGCTCAGGCACGCTCCAAGCCATCTTCACGATTCCATCGGGACTAATTGGATTACCCATGGTCATAACTGCGGGTTGGCCAGTGCCCCCCGGATTACTCAAAATCCCGGTGGGTTGACCAACACCTGTGCCGTTAAGAATCATGTTTTCCTTCAGCAATCGGATGGTTTCAGAAAATTTTTGCTCGCACCAAGATTGAATTGGAAATTGAGCATCCTCCACCATATTATTAGTGAGAGGCATCGAAAGCATAGCCGTGTAAATGGGAATCCTAGACTGCCCAAATGCAGGTTCAACAACCCGAGCCGCAGCGGAATTGGGCGGCACTTCGCCTGTGAAGGTCGCCCTAATTCCAGTGGTATAAAGATCATCAGCGGTGTAGTTGATCCGCGGCAAAATCACCGCATCTCTGCCCGTAGTCATCTTGGTAACTCGGTCTTGCACACTACTCGGAGTGGGCAATTTCTGGATAAGCCGTTCGATAAAATCTTCCGGCACAAAGAACCCTCCAGACGCATCTGCGCCCTCTTGCAATGCTTTAAGCTCAAGCGAGGACATCCCTTTTTCGCCCTTGCGCAAGTAAGATCTAAACGCATCTTTATAAAGCGGCTGGGAAATTGCTTTCCATGTGCGATCCTCAATAAGACCTTCGCCATGACTATAGAGTCCGCTCGATTTTCTCTCAGTACCTATCTCGGTACTTCCAGCTGGCTTAATCCCCATCAGCGATACGCCGTTATCGAACGGAATCTGTCGCGCCGAATTATCAAGAAACTCCCTTGCTTCCCGCGCTTCTTCTTCTAGTTTCGAGAACGACTCAATCGCATTTGATAATTGTTTAAATTGCGCGTTTAGTTCGTTTACTCGAAGCAAATTTTCTTGGGTTGGATCGTCCAACAAAAGCTCAACCTCGGACGAAATGGTTTCCGCTTCTTCAATTATTTTTTTTAGTTTTATGTTCATATTGTTTTGGATAACAATGGGTCAGAGTAATTGAATTACCCTCGAACCCGGATTCATCGGCACCGCAACCAGCGATACCTCAAATAGCTCCGATATTTTGGTGATTAATCGGCAAGAGCCTTGCCATGCAACGATTTCGGGAAGCCATTCAAGATTTAAACAGCCTTGCTTTCTGCCGAATTTGGCAAGGGATTCTCCAGATAAAAACTCTTTGGTGTTTGACTTTTCAATTCGAATCCCAACTGAAAGTCCGCATTCAAGCCCATTTAAAAGTCGATCAGCCAAAACTTTTCGGGTTTCGGCCGCCGCTTTGGAATCATGAAATTGGCCAACTATTTTAAGCCCATCCGAACCTTCTCCAGCTCCAACCGGATAGGCAATCGGCGGCTCGTCCCACTCATGCCCAAAAGTAATAAACCCGCTGCCGAGAAACTTTGATATGGTATCGCGAAACGCTCCTCGAGCAATCACGTCGCCATTTCGATCAATCTTTCCGGTCGCGCTTGCTAATCCCACAAATTGATATTTCAATTTCTGATTCCCAAAAGCTCTCGCGCTTCCTCTCGGGTCATGATTCCGGCTGCGAAAGCCTGGGTCGCTCTCGCAAATCGGCTATCTTCCGATTCACGCAAAATTTCAATTCCCGATCTATCCCATCCGAATGCCAAGTTAGATTCATCCGCTTCAAAATCGGGCAAAAGCTGAGCTGAAAGCTGACGAGCCAGATGATCTTGGGTCGGGATAATGTTGCTCTCATAAGCAGCCCGGCGACTTTCGCCATAACTAGCCCGATTATTTGAATTTCGAAGGCCCGTTCCAAGCCCCAAAACAACCGGAGGAAGGTTCAATAAAGCGCAAATCCGCTCCTCAGGGCGATCCGTCACGCGGTCCACAAGCATCTGCTGCGGGTTAAATGAAAACGGCTGAACCTTCATCGGAATCGGCGAAACAAACGGTTCGCCTCGGTGATCTCCAGTAAATTTGGATTTCCAAAGGGCTACCAAATCTTCTCGTTGTCGTTGCTCAAAAATCAATTCGCGACCCTCGTTACTGGTGCCTTCCGGACTCAATAGGGCTCCCGGAATCCCACTATTTCTCAAAAGCGCAGCCGTAAAAGTGGCACTTTCGTTATCGATGCAGATTTCTCGAAGAGCTGCTTTAAGCGGTGCAATTCCTTTTCGCTCATTCATCGGATCAGGCACAGGATTGCGAAAATGAACAATGTCGTTTTTGGGAAAGATAATGTCCTTACCATTTACTCGCATCCGGTATCCGGCGATAAATTTGCTTCCATCGTCCGGCCATACCGGTTCAATCCGATAGTAAGGCACGTTCCAAAGCTCCATAACTTTGCCGCTCCGGCTCCTTACCTTTCGCCAATAAGCGTTTCCATCAACCACCAGAGAGAGAATCGTTCCCGGCCAAAGGTCATTTCCAGCCGCATCCGGGTTTGGACGTTGAACCAGCCTCACCGCTGGGTGAGCGAAATCAAACGCATGTCCTCCGGGCTCGGCAATTCCCAACTTGGCCTCTGGTAAGGTGGTTGAAATCCAGTTAATTCCGGCCAGAACAATTGAGTTTTCCCAAAGTGCTCCTGCTTCTGTGCGGTAATCGTAGCTGGCTCCCGGCAAAAATGGCCACAATCCAAATCCTCCGTATCCGCCATATCCAGAAAGTCCAGACCCTCCGTTTGAGGGAAAAAGTCGGCTAAGGCCTTTTCGCCAGGCAGTGATAAATGGTGAAAATCGATTCATAATGAATGTCTTGGGAGTTCCGTCCAGGGCGGCGAAATCCGGAATAATTGCGCCATGGATGGCGCTCAGTTAGGTCTTTCACCTTATGTAAGGGGAAAGAACTGATGGCCGATCCGGGTGGTGGCCCTGGGAGAAAGGGGATAGCAAGGGAAAGAAAAAAACAATTCCTATAGACAGCCTAACGGAAAACCACTAAACTCGAAGCACGCAAACTACCTAACCAACAACCACCCCCGCCCACGGCTAGGGCCATTAACAACTATGTCAACTACCCCGGCGTTGTCAACTTCACTTCAAAAGAGAAGTCAAAGCTTCGACTTAAAGAAGGCAAGCTCTCGGCGATAAGCATCCGCCGAAACCTCCGCATTAAAGTGCGGATTACTCGGATTCGCAAAGGCATGATTTGCATCATAAGGCACAACCTGAAGCTGCTTGCCCGCCGTCGCCATTGCCGATTTGAAATTGCCGACCACGGTGCCATTAATCCACTGATCTTGCAAAGCCTGGAACATCAAAACAGGAGCCTTCAGCCGCGCCAAACTCGCGGGGCGGATGTCCGGCAAGCCGTAGTACACCACGCACGCTTGAACCCGATTGCTCCCGATTATCGCGGCACGCTCCGACCATCCTCCGCCAAAGCAATACCCAACTGTTCCGATATGAGTGGGCTTAAATCCAAATTGATCCTTCGCCAGCGCGCTAAAACCACCCGATATAATCGATGCGCTCCGCTGCTCGTTGTTATCCGCCATCAGCTTGCCCGCTTCGGAGGGATCAGTCGCAACTTTTCCATCGTAAAGATCTACCGCTAGCACCGCGTATCCCGTGTCGTTATGAAGTTTTTCTGCGGTCCGTTTCATAAAATCGTTGAGGCCCCAATACTCATGAACCATAATAATCGCGACCTTACTTCTCGCAGTCGGAGGCACATAAAATCCACTTGCTTCCCCCCCAAAAGGAGCCGCGAAGTGAACCATTTTCCCGATCGTGGCTTGCCAAGCGAGCTTGGGCGGAGTAAAATGCGCCGCCAAAAACTTGGGATCGGATACAAATTGAGCCATGGATGGACAACACGAATCCCCGTTTTGGGAAGGCCGATAAAGACTTACACCTGTTGCCAGACTAGGAGCAATCGGACCATGACTCGAAAAAATTAGTGCGACAATTAGCGAAACCATATCTATTAATAACACCTTTCCATTCGATAAGTCTTCATAAAGATAAGCCCTCATTCGAAATGCGCTTTTTCGATGCTAAAATCAACTTGTGGTCAGCCAAAAACCTTTAATTATTATCGGAGCCGGAGCGGCTGCAAATGAACTGCTTTCCCACCTCGGGGACGTTCCTGAGGCTGATCGAAACTGGCATTTTAGTGGATTTATAGATGACAAAGTAACCGAATCAATTGAAGGGAAGATACTGGGCACAATCAAGGAACACAGTGTTAATCCAGCTGCCCTATACCTATGCGCTATTGCCGATCCCGCATCCAAACTAAAAATTTGCAAGAAACTTCAGGATGAAGGTGCCATCTTTACGACTTTTGCGCATCCCACCGCTCGGGTCGATAAAGGCGTAAATCTCGGCGCAGGCTCAATTATATGCCCCTTCGTTTACGTGGGAATTCATGCCGAAATCGGGGAGCACTGTTTTGTAAATATGCATGCGTCCATTAACCATAATGTAATGCTTGGAGAAGGTTGCACCATCAGCTGCCATGCCGATCTCACCGGATATGTGAATGCCGGAAAAGGCGTTTTCTTGGGCTCTCACGCATCCATTTTGCAAAACGTTAAAATTGGCGATTTTGCCGTGGTTGGAGCCTGTTGTTTGGTTCTTAAAGATGTGCCTGCAGGCAAAACCGTGGTCGGAGTTCCCGCCAAAGTGCTGAACCATACCCGGGCCTAAACTGCAATCGGGCAGTGCGACGGTTGGGAACTGAAAATCCAAGCCGGTTGTTGAATACAGTAACTCAACTTGGGGTTTGACACCCATCTTGGCAAGAGACAAAACAATATGAAATTTAAATTAACACCCTTTATCGCCCTCGCATCAGTTGTTACCGTTGGTTCGGGGATTGCTGTCGCTCAGCACACAATGGATCCAATGGTTGGTGGTCATACCATGTCCATGTCGAAAAACATCGTCCAAAACGCGATGAATTCTAACGATCACACAACTTTGGTGGCGGCGGTCAAGGCAGCTGGACTAGCTCCAACACTCGAAGGTAAAGGACCATTCACTGTATTTGCACCTACCAACGAAGCCTTTAACGCCTTGCCCAAGGGAACTGTACCGATGTTACTAAAACCGGCTCATAAAGCGATGCTCGTGAAGGTGCTTAAGTATCATGTTGTGCCTGGGACTATTACAAAAGCTCAGTTAGAATCCAAAATAAAGGCAGGCGGCGGAACTGCGAGATTAAAGACAGTTCAAGGTGAATATCTTAAGTTTAGGATGCACGGAGAAGGCATCGAAGTCATTGACGCCAAGGGAAATATCGCCCACATCACGATTTACGATGTAAGGCAATCAAACGGCAATATCTTTGTTGTCAACAGAGTCCTAATGCCCAACTAATGCACGCTAGGTCGCCCGCTTTGAAGATGCCAAAAGCAAAGGTTCCCCTCCGCGGAGGGGTGCCCAACGGGCAGGGTGGTTTCTCCTATACGCGAAAATATTGTGAGGGTCGTTTCTCCTAAAAACGAAAATATTGTGACAATAATATCCTTGGATTGGTGGTCACAGATTCCCATCCGCGTGTCCAACGACCGGGGCGGTTTTCCTTCGCTGCAAGAAGACCCGACAGTAAATTACGCGTGAACCGCGCCTTCTATTTCCAAACCCTCCGAGGAATCCATGAACTCCTCAATTTCCAGCGAGTGATAAAGCTCCGCATACCTGCCCGACATCCGCAAAAGCTCCTCATGCCGACCCACTTCCTGAATCACCCCATCATCCAAAACCGCAATCTGATCCGCCGATTGAATAGTCGAAAGCCGATGCGCAATCACCATCGTAGTGCGACCCTTCATCAGCCGATCCAAAGCATCCTTCACCAATGCCTCGCTGATCGTATCAAGCGCGCTGGTGGCTTCATCCAAAACCAGAATGCGCGGATTCTTTAAAATCACCCGCGCAATCGCAACTCGCTGCCGCTGACCCCCACTCAATGTCACGCCCCGCTCACCCACCAAAGTTAAAAGCCCTTCCGGCAACGATTCGATGAACTCCCACAAATTAGCTCCCTTGGCCGCGTCAATGACCTCCGATTCGCTGGCCCCAAGGTTCCCATACAAAATATTTTCAAAAATTGTGTCGCTAAACAGCACCGTATCTTGAGGCACCAATCCGATATTTTCACGCAAATCTTTTGTTTTAATCTGATTAATTGAAACTCCGTCTATCTCGATTGATCCCGATTGGATTTCATAAAATCGGTACAGCAGGGACGAAAGAGTTGTTTTCCCGGCTCCGCTTTTTCCAACTATTGCAGTTAATTTCCCCGGATTTAGATTCAAACTCAAACCTTTCAAAATTGGAATATCTGGGCGATAACTAAAACCAACGTCTTTAAAAGCAACCATCCCTTGAGTTTCAGGAAACGGAATGGGCCTTTCCGGATCAGTCGGATCAGGCTCCTCATCCAGCAATTTGAAAATGCGATCCGATGCCCCGGTCGCCCTTTGAAGCCGAGTATACAAACTCGCTAAGCTCCCCATCGGACTACTGATAATCGCAATTACAATCAAAAACGCCAGCAAATTTCCAGCGCTCAGCTGATGCTCAAAAACGGCTCGACCGCCAAACCACACGATCCCGGTAAGCATCAAAGCCGATCCCGCAGAAGCAATTGAATTCATCAGCCCTTCCGATAACACCGCCTTCATGTTAAGATCAAACACCTTTCTTAAACCCACCGATGCCCTCTTATCTTCATAGGCTTCCCGCGCAAACGCCTTCACCAGCCGGATATTTGCCAAAGCTTCCGTCATCCCGCCCATCGCCAGGCTCAGTTGGTCCAGCGATTTGCGCGACAAATTGCGTAGCCGAACCCCAAACACCACAAAATAAACAAGCATAATCGCCATGAGGCCAACCACAAAAACGGTCAGACGCCAATCAATTACAAGGGCTAGCACCACTCCGCCCACCAGTTGCAAGATATTTCCGCCGAATTTCACAAGATCATCGGTAAGGCTGGTCTGCAGCAAACTCACATCGTTTGACAGCGTGCTCGTTAAATCTCCCGAGCGATTTCGATCAAAGAAGGAAACCGTCAGCCTTTGCAATGCCTGAAACAAATTCAGCCGCGTTTCCATCACGATGAGGTTGCCGGTTCGGGCGATCAAATAATAATTAAAATAAGTGACCACTCCTTGTATCAAAAGCAGTCCAGCCGCAATTTTTGCCGCTTCATCCAAGGCTGAGATTCCCCGAGTTTGCAAGCCGTCGATAGCGTCGCGGGCCAATATCGGCAAGCAAAGCGACACCCCCGTGGAAACCAGCATGAGTAAAGCGCTCACAATGAGTGACTTTTTATGAGTTTTGCCGAGTTTAAGTAATCGGATTAAAGAAGCCTGGTTCAGCTTTGGGAGTTTTTCGGGAGCTGTCTTGCCTTCTAAATTGGAGTGACGCATTTAGCCTTCATTTATTTTACGCCCCCCGCATCATTTATCCCCCCGCGAACCTATTTTGTCCTAAAAATCTAGCTTGTCGTGTTGGCCGCCGCATCGTGACACTGAATAAGACTGCCCTGGGTATCAGGAACATAATGGGTTACGGTCCACCCCGATTCTCGCAAACCAGTTCCCCGTCAATCGTTGCGTATCTTACTGACATTGGCATTCTAACTTTTCACCTCATCAAGACAGTCCAGCCCTCTGAAGCATCGATTCCTCGAAGTTGTTTCGTTTCCGTATCAGTCAGCGATTTGACCGAGCATGGCTACATTTATTGTATCACGCAATTTTGTTGCGAAGCAACAAAATTGATTAGATGTTGTTCTGCGCCGATAAATTCCGCGACCGACTACAAACTCCCATTAGACAGCCAACACAAATACCTGCAGCAAGCCCGCAACCAAGCCCGACCCCGGCAAAAAACAAACCCCCAACTCAAGCGCGGTTTTCCGATTTACTTCACCATCTACTGACATCCACGAATAATAATGAAAAAAATTCTCTTTACTGTATTGCTTTTAATTGGCTCAAACTTTGCGATGAACTTCGCCTGGTATGGCCTCCTCAAATACAAAAACTATCCACTTATTTTAATGATCCTGGCAAGCTGGGGAATTGCATTTTTTGAATATTGCCTCCAAGTTCCGGCAAACCGACTTGGCGACCAAGTTCTCACATTAGTCCAATTAAAGGTAGCCCAAGAAACCATAACTTTGATTACATTTACAGTTTTAGCTGCTCTTTTGTGGGAACAAAAATTGCATTGGAACAATTATGTAAGTTATGGCCTCATTATTTTGGCTGCGTGGTTTAGCTTTAAAAAGTGGTGAGCAGTCTATCTAAATGCTTATCATAAAATATTTTTTGAAGCAAAACATGTTAATTTAAGGTGATTAAGTGCGGCTATAATCGGTAGAACCAAGGATATCCCCATGGCAGTTACTCTGAGACCTCCTCATATAGATATTCCAGATACACCTTTAATTGAGGTTGCAAGCGATCTGGATCGGCGAGGTCGTTTAGGTCAGTCCCGATTAGTGGCCACCAACGAGTTTGTTCATATATATGAAACCACGTCAGCCGGTGAGCTGGAAGTTGGAAGATACACCCTTGATTCGATAAAGAATCCCACCACCGAACAACTGGTCGATGCTTACAGCATTTTGGCCACGGTTGGGGGCAAACAAGTAGAGCTTTTGCGCTCCACAAATGCCCGAACAGTTTTGCTCAGCGATGCCGCAAAACGTCTGGAATTGCTCATCGAAGACAAGCCATTGCCGACCGTATCGGTTCGCATCGAAAATTGCCCCAAATGCGGACGACCACTTGGGGAAGATTCAAAAATCTGCCCCTATTGCATCGATAGAAGGCGCACCCTCGTCCGCCTTTTTGAGTACGCCAAGCCTTACAAAAAGCGGTTGATCTGGGGGACTCTGGTGACCTTCGGAGCCACGTTTCTTCAATTAATTCCGCCAAAGCTCACTCAATTGCTCCTGGACGATGTTTTCACCAAGCACGAGACGTCGAAGTTCCTCGGATTGCTTATTGCTTTAGGTGCCTCGATTCTTCTCGCCAACGTGGTTTCGATGGCTCGGCTAAGAAATACCGCTTATGTTGGAATGGGAGTTTCCAGCATCATTCGAAACAGCTTGTTTTCAAAAATTCAAGAATTATCGCTGAATTTTTACGACAAGCGAAGCGTTGGATCCCTGATGAGCAGAATGATCAACGACACCAGTGCCCTTTATGACGTGCTTGTGGACGGGATCCCCGTACTCTTAAACTTGTTTGCAAGGCTCATCGGAGTGCCAATCGCGATGTTCATCATGAACCCCGTAATTGCGCCCTGGGCACTGCTTCCAGTCCCATTTGTTTTAGTCGCCGTATCGGTTTTCCGCAAGCGAATGACCTCTGTTTGGAGCAGATTTTGGCATAGCTGGTCTAGGTTTGGAAGTTCCTTGAATGGCGTGCTCCAAGGCTCACGAGTAGTCAAGGCGTTTTACAGCGAAAAGCGTGAGATTAATCGGTTCCACGGTCGAATCGTTAATCTTGCAAAAACTCAATACACGGCTGAATCAAGTTGGGCAACCTTCTTCCCAATCATTGTTTTCACGATGTCCCTCTCAAGCCTTATGGTTTATTGGATTGGCGGCAAAAGCGTATTGCAAGGAACTCTTTCCGTCGGGCAACTCATCGCCTTCGTTGCCTACGTGGCCCTGTTGCAAGATCCTCTGATGAATATGCAAAGGATCATTGATTGGTCTACCAAGGCTCTTACCGCGGCTGAACGCGTCTTTGAAATCCTCGATACTCCGGTTACGATTGCCGATTCCCCTAACGCTCAAAGCATTCCTAATATCCAAGGTGCGGTTGAATTTAAGGGCGTTCATTTTGGCTATGACAAATCGCGTGAAGTGCTTCATGGAATTGATTTTAAGGTTAAAGCGGGTGAAATTATCGGTGTTGTCGGCCCTTCGGGCGCGGGTAAATCAACCTTAATCAATTTATTGTTGAGATTTTACGATCCGACCAGAGGAACAATCGAATTGGATGGCATTGATCTCACCCAACTCAAACTTGCCGATTTCAGGCGCCAAGTTGGGGTTGTTTTGCAAGAGAGCTATTTGTTTCCGGGTTCGGTGCGCCATAACATCGGATACGGTCGCCCGGATGCCACCTTGGAAGATATCATTGTGGCGGCCAAAGCTGCAAATGCTCATCACTTTGTTGTGAACTTCCCCGATGGCTACGATTCATACGTTGGTGAACGGGGTCAACGCCTGTCCGGCGGAGAAAGGCAGCGAATTGCAATTGCACGCGCGATCCTCTATAATCCAAAGGTCTTGATCCTGGACGAAGCCACCGCTAGCGTAGATACTGAAACCGAGCAACAAATTCAGCAAGCTCTGGATCGCCTGATTGAAGGGCGCACCGTGTTTGCAATTGCTCACAGGCTTTCTACTCTGAGGAATGCAGACCGATTAATCGTGTTAGAGGATGGGAAAATAGCGGAAATCGGAACACATGAAGAATTGCTCAAATTAGATGATGGTGTTTACAGGCGACTACTAGAACTGCAACAAGAAGCTCATAAAATTAACGACAACTTCTTTGTGGAATAAACCGGCATTGAAAGGTCATCTTGTTTTCAGCTGCCATGGCATTAAGTTTAGGTTATCGCCGAAGATATTAACATGCTAAAAAGAACCTTATCTGGGCGGTAACCTTATCTAAAGAATGCACATCGTAGTACCCGAGGAATTCAAATACCTTTATGAAAAAAGTGACAAACGTCCGGTTGTCAAAATTCCTAATCCCGTCCTCCGGGCTGAATGCACTTTTGTACAAAAAATTTCCAAGAAAACCATCCGCCTCATCGACGATTTGTTTCGATCCATGAAGCTTGCAAACGGCGTCGGACTTGCCGCTCCTCAGCTTGGCATTACTCAAAGGGTAATCGTGATCGCCCCGGATGGGATCAAACCGGTTGCTCTGATAAATCCAAAAGTTGTGAAATCAGAAGGATCGTTTCGGGGGCAAGAAGGTTGTTTGAGCATCCCTGGACTTTATGGCGATGTAACCCGTCCGCAGTACGTCGAGGTTGAAGCTCTTGACCGCCGCGGCAGGGAGTTAATCTTTGAATTGGAGGGCATGCCCGCGAAGGTTGTCCAGCACGAAATTGATCACCTAGACGGAGTGCTGTTTATCGATAAAGTGGATACCGCAACCCTTCATTGGTCGTATCCTGACGGCGAAGAGCAAGCCGAATAACCTAATCTGACCAAGCCGGATTTTAAAAATGAAAATTATTTTTTTCGGCACTTCTGAGTTCGCGGTGCCATCCCTGGTCGCAGTCAAAGATCACGTGGTTCTGGTTGTTTCGCAGCCAGATCGGCCCAGCGGTCGCGGCCTAAAGCTACTCGCTTCTCCCATGTCATCAAAAGCGCGTGAGCTTGGAATTCCGGTTCTGACTCCTGAAAAAAGCCGCTCGCCTGAGTTCATTGAGCAAATTAAATCGCTTGGTGCCGACTTGAACCTCGTCGCCGCTTATGGCCAGATTTTTTCGGCGAGGCTGTTAGAAACTTCAAAATTTGGCAGCTTTAACCTGCATGGATCAATTTTGCCAAAATTTCGCGGCGCGGCTCCAATTCAAAGATGCCTTCTTGCGGGCGAATTGGAAACTGGCGTGAGCTTCATGAAAATGAATCAGGGCATGGATACAGGCGATGTAATCGCCATTTCCAAGACTCCGATTGATCCAATGGAAGTCTATGGAACCCTCCAGACTCGACTTGCCGATACTGCCGCCGATTTGGCTTCAAAATGGCTTCCAAGATTGGCAAAAGGCGATTTTGAATTGCAGCCTCAAAATAGCGAGCTTGCAACCATGGCTCCAAAGATTGAAAAGTCAGAAACAATAATCAATTTGGGCGGAGATGCCTACCAAGAATTTAATCGATTTCGAGCGTTTTCTCCCAACCCGGGAGTCAGCTTGGAAACCCGATTTGGCCCGCTTAAAATCAAAGATTGCCATTTAACCCCTGCCAGCGGTACGCCTGGGGAAGTCATCGCAATGGCTCCAGATTTGCAAGTCGCAATCGGATCTAGAACGTTCGCGCTTATCAAGATTCAGCCCGCAGGCAAATCGGAGATGTCCGGACGAGATTGGGCCAATGGTCATCGCCTTAAGATTGGTGATTCAATTGTCTGACCAGTTAAATGCTCTCCGCACCAGAATCCATCATTATCGCGCACAATAAAATTTGAGCCTAATAAAGCACAAGTTTATTTAGCAAATCAGCTTTCCAGAAAATTAACCATGAGTCAGAACCAGCCTTTGATGAATCGCAAGATGCTCAATCGCCTTGCATTCGGATTGATGACGATCGCGATTATCCTTTTTGGCTGGAACTTCTTGTCCCGATTTTTTGAAGACCCCGATCTTGGCTCGGTTAATTCAACTGGGTGGATTGCCGCCATAGAGGAAACTCCGAACGGCTCGCAAGCAGTGATTATCAAGTCCAGCGGTCAAGTTGTGGCGAGTCCTGATTTTGCAGATGGCAATCAAGATCAAGGCATAGTTTGGCAGCCAGATGGCAATCGGCTATTCTTCAGCTCAGATCGAGATCCAGCTAAATCGTTTCACATTTTTCGATGGAATCCAGCAAAAGAGGTCGTGCAAGACAGATCCATTGGCAGCAGAAGTCAAGACAATCCAACCTTTCCCATAGACTCACTTCAGCCCATTGCCCAAAATTTTCTGATCATTTCTGGCGGATTGGTCGATGATTTTAATCCGCGGAACGGGGAAACCCATCAGCAAATCCCATTTGTAGGTCGTAATCCAACTGAAGCCGAAGGCGGGCAAGGGGTCGGCAGCCAATTCGGACCTGAATACAAATACCTTGGAACTGCGTTTCGAATTGCCAGGTGGTGCGACGATAAAAAATACATCGTAGGGGTGATGGAGCGCGATACAGGCGGCGAAACCCTGGTTGTGCAAAATATGAATCCCACGAACACTGAAGATGCAATGCCGGTTCCCGTGATTGCGGGCGATCATATCGATTTTACAATTGATCCTGCTTCTGGAAGTATCGTTTATTGCGTTCAAAACTGGCGCGTCATTGATCCTGATCATCCGCCCAAGGGATTGGTAAAAGGGAACAAAATCGTTCCGCCATTTGAAAATGCGATCGGGGATCTCAATTTGAATGATCCTACTAAAAGTGGAATTGTGGCTGCGAGCCCAGACAATACGATGTGTTTCGGGATGCCAGCGATCACGCCGGATGGAAGCAAAATCTTATTCGTCGCCGGCAACTATAGTAACGGGCTAGTGTCGCAGGGGCTGTTCGTTTGCGCAAATCAGCCTCGGTCTTCAACGTCGCTGACTCAGTTGCTCCGCGGATCAATTTATTCACCGTCTTGGAGCCCAGATGGCAAGCAAATGACGTTCATCAAGCCTGGCACAAGTGGCAAAAATGATGTGTTTACGATGGGAAATGACGGCTCAAATCTGAAGGATCTGACCAACGGTTCTGGCAATTTTTCCGCACCTCAATTCAGCCCTCAAACCATCTCCGTCTCAAGCTCAACTCCGTAAATCCGCCGGCTCGAGCCTGACGCGGTGGTTTTCCCGGATGCTCAATTTAGCTTGGAATACCCCGCAATTTGGGTGCGCCAGGGACTAGGTTCCCTCGACGAGGGGTGTGCGTAGCGCGGGGTGGTTCCCCTTAGGAAGAAACGATAAACGGTCGTAATTTTCGGATTAGGCCAAGAATCCGTAACTTCGGATCCGGAATAATTGCGCCGTGGATGGCGCACTTCAGATGGCCGACCCCCTGGTGGCCCTGGGAGAAAGGGGATAGTAAGGGAAAGAGAAAAACAATTCCTATTGACAGCCTAAATGGAAAACCCCTAAACACGAAGCACGCCAAACCACCTAACTAAGCTGACGACTAGCTTGGAAGACGATAGCGAAAAGAAGATAGGAAGAAATTACAAACTACGCGGGCCAATCAGTTAGGCGACAACCCCCTACCCCAAACGTCACCGCTGAATCGACACCGACCCCGGAGTTCCTTCCGACCCCGAAATCAAAATGTGAATCGGCAAAAACTGCTTGGCGACCCATGCCATAGTCGTCAGCCTGCGGGTAATCCGAGGAGAAACAAACGAAGTCTCACCCTCTGCGATCATCCCAAGCAAGAACATCTGATCCGCCAAATGCGCATCGACCGATGCTTTGCTCTCTAAAAAGGAGGCCATGCCCTCAAAAGCACCCTGGGCAACCGTTTCGATTCTCACCCCGCGAGACCCAACCACGGCTGCTCCGCCGATGCCGTTTTCAAATTCGCACCACACCGTAACTGCTGCGCCGGACGCCAGACCACCAACAGATTTTGATTCAACTCGGCAGGGAACGTTGCTATAATTTGCCAGTCTTTCAAGGTGATTAGTCCCCCTTTGAGCCACGTGATCGGCTAAATTTGAAGTTGTAACGATTGCATGACATGAAACAAGATTTCCTCGGTTCAGCCAATTCACGCCTGTAATCACCGAAGGTTCAGCTTCCATGTGCACTTCACCGACGCTTTCTCGACCAAATCCAGTGCTCATTTGGTCAGTCCAGGCATAAGCTCCCATTTTTCGCGCCGCTGATAATGTCACATTGGCAAAGTAGTCAAAAGTCAATGTGTTAGGCCCGTACGTCTCCCCAATTGCCGACAATTCAACAAACGCACCGCATTTAGCTACCACCGGAAGCAAAGTTGAAAGAATCACAAGGGTATTTGCGCCCCGGCTCTGCTTTTTTGGTTCTGATCCGATTTCAAATTTCCCAATTGGTCGAGTGGGAGAATATGAAAGCACTTGCGAACCGATATCGCCACCTTCAACTGCGGCTTTGCAGCTTGCCGACAAAGCCTTTAAAAGCACGATATCCTCGATATCCAGGCCAGGATGTGAGGTTCCGCAACGAATATTAACAAGTTTGAGGGGCTGCTGGGTTAACGTCGCCATGACAAGGGCTGTGCGAACCAAGGCACCTCCACCTTCTCCGAAAGATCCGTCAACTTCAATCAGAGCGTGCGATACCTTGGAAGCGGCTGCTATCTTGTTAGTCCTTGCCTATTAAGGTCATAAGCGCGTTCACACTTTAGCGGAGAAATACATCCATTCGATAACTTTTAAGGTGTAGGAAAACAAAATCAAAAAGACAGCAAGTACCAGAAATTCAGCAAGCCACTCTGGAGCTAACATCTGGTTCGAATTACCCGTCAAAGTGAGACCATGTACCGCTTGAGTCGCTTTTTGGATTAAATTTGTCATCGTCCCGGCAAGAGCCCCGCGCAAAGCTAAATAAAGTAATCCATAAATCACCATGATTGCCGGAAGTGAAGCGCGGTATTTATGCTTTTGATGCTCGTTGTATATAACGCACGATTTGCATCGCGCAAATTTCTGGGCACTGGTGAGCTTGTTATTGCGCGGAATCATTGCCGCAGCAGCAACTTCATCTTTTGGAATCACGCGGTTATTGAGAGCGTTCATTATAATTTGCTCTTCGCACATGCAGCCCACTTGCTCGCGCCAACAAGTTCTCTTGGCGTGGTAAATCGGACACTTTTCCCGCACGTATTTCCGACAAAATGGCAATTGATAACACTTCCCAAGGAAAACGTTTTGAACTCCACGCTCTGCTTTTACATCTTTGCCAAGCTTCAGCAGATCCTTTTTAGCACCCATGACCGCTCTATCTCGGGCCCGCATGATCACGTCCCCCACAATTACAACAATAGCGATGCCTCCGAGAATTTCGCCAGAAACCTGAATCGAAGAAATTGCGTCCTTCGCCGCTTCGCTTAGCTGTCCCGCCATGCTAGGCAAATAAAATGGGCTGGCATAAAGAACTCCTGCAATAATAAGCAAAATCGGGCCAAGAATTTCTTCGCCCCAGAACAAATATGCGCCCCCGACTCCAATCGCAATGACGCCTGCGTAAAGGATATTAGCCAAAATGTCCGCATTAGAAATGGCTTGCTGATTCATAGCTGGGGTCGCATTTACGGTTGCAAAAATCGTATAAAGCAGAAATCCTAATCCGATCGCAAACGCCATTAATCCAACAATTAATAGAAATTTGGCGATGCCCCCGATTACATCGAAAAGCGTCTCGCTTAGGTCGTTGCCAGAAGGAGATCGATTGCTGCTATAGCTCATACAATAATTGGACGCGATGACGCCCTAAATTTAACGTTTAACTCGTTCAAGATATTCATCGGTCCTGGTGTCCACTTTAATGACGTCCCCAATATTAATATGAAAAGGCACCTGAACACTCGCTCCAGATTCAAGTTGAGCAATTTTCGTACCACTTACCGTATCGCCTTTGAATCCAGGATCGGTCACGGTGACTTCCAATTCAACAAAGTTGGGCAATTCGTATCCCAAGGTTTCAGTACCAGCAATTAGCGCGACTACTTCAGAATCTTCTTTTAAGTATTTCCCCTGGGATCCCAGAGTATCTCCAGGAATAGTGATTTGCTCGTATGACTCCAGATCCATAAGAACAACATCGCTGCGCATGCGACTAATGAATTGCATTTTGGTTTTTTCGACAAAGGCCGGATCAACCCGCTCACCAGCTCGGAAGGTTTTTTCTAGCGTCTGACCAGTTTTGATCTTTCTTAACCGAGTGCGCACAAAGGCCCCGCCTTTTCCTGGCTTAACGTGTTGAAATTCAACGATGGTAAAAACTTCGCCGTCCAAATAAAAATGCATTCCGTTTCTAAAGTCGCTGGTGTCTATTGCCAATATTTTTATTTCCTAATCTTAATTTAGTTTAGCAGGTTATCCATAATGGCTCTTTATTTTTCAATATGAGTCATTTCAGAGGTTAGCTGCGTCTAAACCCTCAATCTATCGTCACCCTTGTCGAAATTCCGGCTAGAATAAGATTGATAGATTGGAAGGCGTGCGAAACACCCCTTGCCGGACTGTGGACGAGAAAATATGAAAAATTGGTTAACTGCGGCTACTATTGCCGCCAGCATAGGAGCGGCTACCTTAGCAAGTGCTCAATACTCATCAAGTATAGGCGACGTAACCGCCAGTGGCTTTGACATCAGAATCGGGTTCGCTTACTCGCTTGACAATAATCTCCGAGACGTCGCAAATACACTCATCGGATTCGGAATTGATTACAATTTGCCTCCACTGCTAAAAGGCTCAACGACCTTCCTCTCCGGAGACGTTCTCGCGAAATCAGGCAGCGGGGGGCATGGAAATGCTTTTCCAATCTGCCTCAACGAGAGATTTAGCTTCGGAACGAGCCGATATGGTGGAACCTACTTTTTCGTGGGTGCCGGGGCCTTCATAACTGATGTCACTAGTACGAACACTGTGCTCGGCGCAAGAGGCGGATTTGGCGTAAATCTTGGTCCAAACATTTTTACAGAGGCAACTGCAACCCTTAGCCTTCCGACTAATAACTACCGAATTGATACAATTGGACTCTACGTAGGCTACAAGTTCTAGAAATTCAGTAGGGTCTTTCCGAAATTCCACTCGGTGGATGGTCGCCGCAGCCTGGGTTCTCCTTAATGGACTTGTGCGCGGCTTAGGTTCCCCTGTTCAGGGGTGCCCGAAGTGCGTACATTCCCCTCTGTCACGTCCTGCCCTTGCACATGCGGAGCGGAACCTATTGCCGTGACTGCTTAGTCAAAAGCCCATCGGACATGAGTTAAGAAGCTGAAAATCACGATCCCCGATTGCGCCAAGGGCGGCACTAAATAGTTCTTTCACTTTTATGTAAGGGGAAAGATCTGATGGTGGACCCGGATGGTGGTCCTTGGAGAAAAGGAAAGTAAGGACGGGAAAATGCAATTTTTTTGAAAAGCTTAAATGGACAACCCTGAAATCGGAAGTGGATTAGACCAGAACACCAAGCTGATGGCCGCAATACGCAAGCTTGGCAGTTTCGAAAGCTAATGTGGATAGCCAAAAACTATCAACCGCGTCAACCCGCAATCCAACCCCACCCTGATAAACTAGCAAGATGCTACTTGCCGTTTGTTTACTTGCCACTATGGCAACTACTGAATCATCGAACTGGCAAATCGGATCCTTTGTACGCCCCAAAAACACTAACCCGGTACTCCGACCAAATCTAAATGCTAGATTTCTCGACCCCGCAACCGAAACTAAAGTACTCTGGGAAAACGCCAACGTCTTCAATCCCGCCGCGTGCAGCTACCATAATAAAATTATCCTTCTGTACCGCGCCGAAGCCGATCCAACGAAAGGGGTTGGAGGGCATACATCGAGAATTGGATTCGCTCAAAGTAGCGATGGACTTCACTTTAAAGCTCGACTAACCCCAGTTTTATTCCCAGCACCAGGGGCCAATTACGTCAATGAGAAGAAAGGCGGATGCGAAGACCCGCGAATTGTCTCCGATCCCAATGGCGGATTTATACTGACCTACACGGCTTACGACCATAAAACTGCCAGACTTTGCGTGGCCAGATCGCAAGATTTGATTCATTGGACTAAGTTCGGACCAGCTTTTAAGGGTCCTAAATTTGCAAATTTTTGGAGTAAATCAGGTTCAATTGTTACTAAAGTTCACGGATCAGCCCTCATCGCCATAAAGATTAAGGGCAAATACTGGATGTATTGGGGCGATGAACCGATCCACTTTGCGACTTCATCCGACCTTATCCATTGGCATCCTGGGTACGACAAATCGGGCAAATTGATAACCGTGCTGGATAAACGTGCCCATCATTTTGACAGCGACTTAGTTGAACCAGGCCCTCCCGCAATCCTCACAAAAAGCGGAATCGTGCTTCTTTATAACGGCATGAACGCAAAGAAAATCGGTGACCCGCAAATCAATCCAGGAGCTTATTCTGCGGGCGAGGTGTTATTCAGCACCCAACAGCCAACGAAAATTTTGGATAGAAGCTCGCGGCCATTCCTAACGCCGGCCGAACCGTACGAAAAGACGGGTCAGTACAAAGCTGGTACCGTTTTCATTGAAGGTTTAGTCCCTGCTCACCAGAAATGGTATTTGTATTTCGGAACCGCCGACTCATTTGTGGGCGTTGCGATTTGCAAAAAACCGCCTAAATAGTTAGGACTAATTACTCGTCCGCAAACGGATCGTACTCTTCGTCCACCGTGCCAGACGGAACTGCTACTTCCGACTCGCCCTGCCCCGAATTATCACGCTGATTTTCCCCATCCCTAGGTCTCTCAAGTGGATTCACCGAATCCGCAACGACTTCAACGACTTCGCGGTTATTACCTTGCTTATCAACGAACTTACGCGATTGCAACCGACCCTCTATGATTACTAAGCGACCCTTTGTAACGTAATTGCCGACAAACTCGGCGGTGGCCCCCCAGCAGCTAACCCTGAAAAAATCGGCGTCTGACGAACCATCTTGAGGTTTCATTCGCTTTTGAACCGCAATTGAGAAGTCCGCCACCTTTTTACCGGTTGTCGTGGTACGAACTTCCGGATCCCGAGTAAGTCGTCCTGCTAAAATTACGCGATTAATCATTTGTCAATTATAGCGAGATTTATTCAACCGTGATGATGATCTGGCGGATTACATCATCTGAAATGCGCAACAAGCGGTTGAGTTCAGCCGGTGCTTTAGTCGGACATTCAAATTTCATAAGCACATAAGTGCCTTCTTTACAGCCTTGAACTTCATACGCGAGTCTCCTTTTGTCCCACTTTCCAGCGGATTCAACTTCGCCGCCTTGGTCGGTAATCACGGTTTTAAATCGGTCCGCAATTTTAGATACCTCAGCATCCGTGAGTTGAGGTCGAAGAATGTAAAGGGCCTCGTACTTATTCGTTTTTTCGTTCATAAAGTGTAGAGCAGTTTTTGATGGGCTAGAAGTGTAGTCAGAAATCTTAAAAAGCTCCTAAAAGGATACCAGATTTAGATGGCAACCAACCGACAAAACGAGGGCATCCCAGAGCGGGAACTAAACGGGGATCATCATATGCGGAAAATCGAGATCCGCCGAAGGAGAACCTACCGGCGGATTAAGAAGTCATCGACAAAACGCAGTACAGCCTGCATTCTTACCCGCGCGTCTGAACGAACGGATAACAAACAGGTCGTACTGCTCTTTGGATTAGAAGGTACGAATTTGTTCGTTTAAATTTAGTTATGTCCCGCAGCAGTGTGAGTTCGAACCATCGGTGGGTGATGTTGCTTCATGTTTGCTCTCTTAACTTGGGCTTCACACTTTGTGCATGTATACATTTTCTTGCCGTGCATCCATATTGCGATCGGAGTTGCCTTCGTGCGTTTGGGTGAAAGGGTCATGCCGCAATAAGGACATTTCATCGCCATTGTCTTGTGATGAGACGTATGTTGAGACATATGCTTAGTCTTATGTTGAGGGGAGGCCATTGACATCACTGCCAAAGTTGAAGCAAGAGCAACTACAGTTGCGCCTTTAATCAATAAGTTTTTCATTTAATTGTTTCCAGCGTAAAGAATCGCTTGATGCGAATCAAATCGCCATAATTAGTATAACACTAGATATTTCGAAAAGTTCCGGTAGTCGGGGATCAGATTAAGAAAAGTTAACTAACGTAGATGAACGAAGAACAATTTGTACTTGTAAGGCAGACAGGCTGGAATCGCATGAATGCTCTTTCGGCTAAGGCTGATATCAGTGTTAAAAATCTCTCAGGCAAGGAATTTCGGGAGTATATACAAATCTATAAAAAATGTAGCGAGGATTTGGCGATTGCAAGAACCCAAGGTGCAAACGATCAGCTTATTGAATTTCTAAATGATTTGGTAAGCAAAGCTTATTCAACGATTTACGGAGTTCCTCGCCAATCCGTCTTAATGGGTATTTTGGAAGGTCTAAAATATGTAGCTCAAGCTGCGAGAAGGCAAAAAGTGTTCATTTTCACGGCTTTCTTTACTCTTGTTTTGCTGTCTATTTCAATCGGGTTTCTGATGGACATTGATCCTGAAACTCGTGCCGTCTTTCTGCCCCCTAGTCAACAAGCAAACGTACAGGGATGGCTTAATGGCATTCCCGAACGATCCGCTTCCGAAAGCGCACTAATGACTGGTGTTTATGCCGCGAACAACCCTTTTGCCGCGATCATGATCGGCTCCATCGGCGTGGCGTCTTTCGGCTTGGGCACCCTTTACGAACTTTATCAAAATGCGTCAGGAATGGGTGCCCTGGGTCATGAGATGGCCCATGCAGGAAAGCTGGGCTACCTTTTAGGTTCGATATTGCCTCATGGAGTCAACGAAATCGGTGGATTTATGCTTGCCAGCGGCGCCGGTCTTGCCATGGGATTTGCTTTAATTCACCCTGGGAGACTGCGCCGAGGAGAAGCATTGGCCAGAGTTGGCAAAGACGCAATTGCATTGGTTGGCGCAAGCGTAGTAATGACTTGGATTGCTGCTCCGATAGAAGGCTGGTTTAGTTTTAACCCTATAGTGCCTATGCCTATAAAGCTCTTGTTCGCCCTAGTAGAAGCGATAGCTTGGTATTTTTTCTTCACCGGATTTGGCCGTGAACCAACGGATCCAAAAGCGACCAATACGCCGGCGATTCTCCATGCAACTGCAGGAAAATCACCAGCACAAGATTAACTCCATTAAAGAGTCCGTGAGTAATAATCGCTGGCCAAATTGACCGTGTTTGATAAACTAAAATGCCATTTACAACCCCTACGGACGCAAGCGGAATCCAAGACTCCACCCCGGTCGGATGAATTGCCCCAAAAATTAAGCTGCTGATTATAATTGCAAGCGTTATCGCAACTGAGCGATTCACCAATGGAAGGAGTTTATAGCGCTGCTTGCCTACATACTGCAGGCAAAGTAAACCAATGACAGCCCCTGCTATATCACCCAAATTTCCTGGGCTGTGATCGAGCGTCAAGAGAAGTAGCACTACTCCGGTAGAAGTAACTATTAAGCCGCCAGTTTTTGAATTTCTAAGCAGCCATTCAAAAACTGGAATTAACGTGCCCCTAAAAAGTAATTCTTCATAAATCGGAGCGAGCAATGCCGCCGACACAAGCGCAAAAAGGGTGCCAATATCGCTGAATTTGCCCCCCGTCAGTTGCTTGATCAACGGATGCTCTTGAGTGGGAATTCCACTACCAATCCGAGCCATTACCGCAGTACAAACCATAACTGCAAAAAATGCCGCGAAATATCCCCCTAATCCCCATAGGACGGTTCGCCTAAAATCACTTAATGTCAAACCGTAACTTTTTAAGTTCCAGTTGAAGTTTAAAATCGGCAAGCGCGTGACCAAGAGGGCAGCCAGCACAATTAGAATCTCCGCGACTCCTTCCGGGATCAGTCCGAAATGGTTATGAGAACCAAACAGGTCCCGAGCTACTAGCTGGACTGCAACGCTAGCCAATAGAAAACACATGATGAATTGGAAACATCTTCCAGCTAAACTCGCCGCTTCCTCGGAGACCAATGGCTGGATCGGATTCTCAAACGCAGGGAGGGCGTCTGTTACTTTGCCAATAATGAAAATCACAACTGCAAAAAATCCTATAAAAGCAATCGCGCCAAGCACAACTGCGGCGGTTATTTCGGCAGCATGACTATTCTCGTCAACCGCAGTGTGACTAGAGGCAAGCAGATGAGTTTGCGCAAACTTACGATCTCCCTGGTTGAAATCGATCGCCCTTGCCAAGACGTACTTTTCCGAAAAAGTTCGAGTCTTATCGTAAATATCCAATCTTGGCAACGCGGCCCGGGACAATGGTCGAGAGTTCAATAGAAGCATAACTTCCGCGCCAGTAGCTCCCGATTTCGACATCTCAGCGATCATTGCCGGACTAAACGGGCGATCTAGCACCCAATAGGCGGAAAATTCTAGGAAGATATCGTCCGACGATCCCTCAGTTTCTTCATCCACACCAGGCTGTTCTGGATTTACTGTAGGCTTGCTGCGGTCCGAAACAAGAGTCGCCGCCTCTGCCTCTTTTAAAATTTTCTCGATCGCTGGTCGGTCAGGCTTGCTCGCAACTATAGGCGATTTTTCTATCAGTGCTTCAAGGTTACTTTCTAACTTGGTGGAATCCAAGTTTTTCTGGTTCTGATTTTGGGCTGAACTCGCAAATCCATTGAATAGAAGCAGAGATAGTCCTAGAATTAGCCCCAGCCAACACCAAAAACCTTTTTCCCTCCAAAATCGTTGATCCGGGTTCGTGCCGACTACGCCCTCCATTTGAGGCTCGGTAACCGACGGAACCGGTGGATTTTCCATTAGATGCTCTCCATGTTACCGATTGAAATCTCAAACTGAGCGGCTAAACTTAGATTGTGCCCACCCCGCAAGAGGTCATAAAGCAAGCTTTTGAAAAGCTGAAATCACGACCTGGGTACGTGGATCGCCCCGATCAACTACAACTTGCCTTGATTCTATCAGATGTCATTGAATCTGGATCAACCGCTCTCATCGAAGCTCCAACCGGTTTGGGTAAATCGCTTGCATGTCTTATTCCTGCGCTCGCCCATGCCGAGCTCGGAAAAAGGATCGTGATTTCAACCTACACCAACGTTCTTGCCGAACAATACTGGAAAAAAGACCTGCCCTTGGCTAGAAGCCTGATCGAAGACTCGCACCCGGCAGCGCAGTCCTTTCTAGTTGGCCGCCAACGATATACCTGCCTCCAAGCCTTAAGACAGCATAAGCCCGAGATCATTGCAACCCTCAAGAAAATAGCTGATACCGGAATCGAATCAGATTTTCGAGAAGCTTGCACGCGCCATGGAATTGCCCAAAAAGAAGCAACCGATCTCTGGAAAAAAGTATCTGTCCCACCAACTTGCCCAGCCCAACAATGTCCCGATTTTCAAGATTGTTTTTACTACCAGGCTCGCAGAAAAACCACAAGTACAAATTTAACCATAACAAATCATAGCGTCGTCATGCGAAATGCTCTCATGCAAGGCTTGCACCGAGTAGAAATCCAAGGTTTTGAGGAAGCCGACAGCGGAGAAGACGATCCAGAGCACGAATACGACTTTGAGGATCAAGCCGAGGTACCTCAACTCCTCGGCAAAATCGATTTCCTGATTCTCGATGAGGCCCATGATTTTCCTTCAGCAGCCTCAAGTGGTTTGGAATACAGACTAGGGCCAGCACAAATCGAGGGGTTGATTTCGACCGCAAATCGAATTGAAAAATCGTTGGCATCGGTTGCAAAAGAAATTGGTAGCGAACAACTGCTGCTAGCCTCATGCGACGCATTTCGGCAAGCTCTCGTTAACGCCAACCTCGATCTACAAAAGCTCGACTCGATCGCATCAAGCGGATGGATCCTGGAAACAAATCCGCTGGAATGGGCAGATCACTCTGCCATAAGGGAAAGAATGAATTCTGGAAGAGTTGGCGAGGCAAAGGAGGTCGTAAATCAGATATTCAGGGCTTGTTCGATATTTGATATTTACCTCGGAAAATTCCTGAAAGAATGGCAGACTAATCAGCTTAATCTAAGCGTCAGCACCGACAAGCTAACCAATGAAGTTCGCAATTATCGACGCTTTATTCGCGACGAATCAGTGGCGTCTCTAGCTGTTTCAAAAGTAGCCGCTGGATGTGTTTCGTATTTAGGTAAATCGCGAGATAGAGATGGCAAACCATTTGTTTACCTTCAACGTGATGTAGTTGATCTGAAACTATCGCTTACAAGTCTTATTTGGGAAGCTACCCCTTGGGCTTGTCTATCCGCAACCCTCTGCGTGGATCAATCCTTTGAGTTTTACACCAGAATCACTGGCGCACCTGCATCAACTCATTCTGAAATCATGCCGTCCCCTTTTGATTTTGCGCGCCAGGCCAGTCTCTATATCCCACCGCCAGGCGTCATTCCCGATTCGGGCGAAGCACGAAAACTCAATACCGAAGCTAATTACTACGATGCCTTGTCTAGTGAGATAGCTAAGCTGATCTATGCGGTAGGAGGTAAGACTTTAGTCTTATTTCATAGTCGCAAAGAAATGGAAGCCGTATATCAGCGTATGAACCTGCCTAATGAATTGCCACTATTTATCCAAGACAGATTCTCGGGATCAAATGTCGGCGACCATTTTAGAACTCAAATAAATAGCTCGCTATTTGCGGTTCGTTCTTATTGGACCGGCTTTGATGCTCCGGGCGAAACTCTTTCTTGCCTCATTTTGGTACGAATTCCATTCGAAATCCCAACAGAGCCCCCTCAGCTTGCAAGAGCGGCCATGCTTCAGGCAGAAGGATTAAATCCTTTCATGGATCAGTCGCTGCCAGCCGCAAAAATGATGCTTCGACAAGGAGCCGGAAGACTCATCCGAAGCGCGAGCGACACCGGGATCATTGCTTTGATGGATTCACGCGTGCATACAAAACGGTACGGTCCTGAGATTATAGCTAACATGCCAGTCGGCATTCCAGTTTTCGATTCCCTTGAGAAAATGGCATCTGCAGGGTTGCTACCCGGTTGCCTGCTGGAGTCGAGCTAGAATCCGACAACCAATTGTACGAAAAACCTAGTTTGACATATACTTTGATTAATCGAGCAATCGTTGTCCATAAGGAACCATATGATTATCTTTTTAGTCCCTCCAACATTGATGTGGATGACCCATCAAGCCCAACTTTCAGCATCTCATGCACGGCAAACAACTGGCATCAGCTCCACCGCCCCAGCTCAAACTTCAGGTGCGTCAGGAGGAATTCTCTCCAATTTCGATGATGTTGCCGGCGCAGCGATCGTTGCCACCAAGGATTTGCCAGATGACGTCCGAGCTTATCACATCGGGTTTCCCCAAGCCGATCCAATCACTTCATTCTTTTCGATCATGAGCACCATGGATGGCGGCAATAATAATCCGTTTGGTAAAGCTTCCGATTACTTGGGGATTGTTTGGTCAGATGGGCAAGAAATTCAGGTTTTTGGTAAGACGTTCCTTGTCGGCTATGCGATTGGAACAGCTAGCGTTCGAGAAATGAGCATGTCGCCAGGAATGTCCATGAGTTCCGGCTCAGTTAAGCCTTCCCTCGCGAATCTCAAATGGACAAGAACGTTTATAGCTGAAAACTCGATAACCGAATTGCAACCGGTACCAAACCTTACCAAGGCAGACCTTCTCAGCATCATGGCAAACCCTCCAATACAGGATACAAAGGCGGTTGCTGTAAGCAACATAAAGCAACTTGATCTCGGCACGATCATGTATACAGACGATAATAACGATAATTTTCCAGCCGTTAATTCCAGTTCCGCCTTCTTTGAGAAGATTTCCCCTTACGTTAAGAATAGTAACCTTGCTAGGTCTTTGAACCCAGCGGGTGGCCGCATATTGTTCAACGTTAAACTTTCTGGCATTAATCAGACTTCTATTCCCGACCCCGCCAATACCATTTTAATTTACGATGAGTTGCCCTGGCCAGATCAAACTATGCTGGTGGGTTTTGTTGATGGTCACGATAAGTCTATTTCTGAATCGGAATTCAAGAGCGTTTTTTACAAGTCTACACATCTGAATCTAAAGCCGATGAAACCCGTAAGTCATCATAAATCTAAGGCTAAATAAGTTCCAGCTGTTTGTTATTTTGATACTTACTTGTCACGGGTACAGCAAACCAAACAAGCAAGCCTCTCAACCTAGCTAGCGTCTTACCCCAATGCCAAACTTTTACGAATTAATCGTGGAGGAAAGTCGCAGTAGACAGTGAAACTAAGAGCACGAAGCCCTTACCCCTTTGATTATCAACCCTTTCGCCCACTTATCGAATGACAAATAATTTGAAATAAGTATGACTATAATTAGTCAATAATGAAAAAGGCATTTACCCTTATCGAACTACTTGTTGTCATAGCTATAATTGCCATTCTCGCCGCCATCCTCTTTCCCGTATTTGCCCAAGCTAAAGAAGCGGCCAAAAAGACAGTTTGTCTGAGCAACATGAAACAAACTGCCCTGGCACTTTTTATGTACGCAGGCGATTCCGACGACGAATGCCCAAGCGTTTTACCAAACGAAGACCCAATAAATGGTGGCGATCAAGGCTATTGGTCGAGAATTCCATTCGATCAGCAACTTATGCCTTATATTAAATCAGTTCCATTTTTCAAATGCCCCGATGACCCCCAAGGCGGCACGCCAGGTAACGATATTCCCTTTTGGAATGGCTATTATCGAACCCATGGCAGTGTGCGATCATTTTCAATAGTAGGTCCTATCGAAGATCAGCAAATTCAGGGTACTGACGATAACACCGGCGTCTCCACCAGTCTTTATAGCCCTTCAACAAATGGCGAAAGCATCCCAAGATCGCTCACTCAATTCGACCAACCTTCAGATACAATTGCGTTTGTTGAAAACTGGATTCCTGGGTTTACCTCTTGGATTGGTTCGCCTTATGGATCGGCCTTTTTACAATGCGATATCGCCGAGTTGCCGGGTCGTCACTATCCAGCCGTCAATCCGGGAGATCATTTGCCGACTACTGCGGAATGCAGTCAAAGAGAGAGTTATACCCAATCACCTGGTCACAACCATCTCGGCAATTATGGATTTACTGATGGTCACGCCAAATCTCTTAGCTGGGGCAGTGTGCGCCATAACGACTTTTTCGACTTCAAAGTTCTAAAGCCAAACCAGATATTCAATCCCTAATCATGGCTACATATAACCCTTGCAAGAAAATTTACTACATGAGAATTCAATAAAGTAATCACTGGCGGTTTTGAATTTGGTTTTCGACAATAAGGTCATTTATTAGAACTAAATTCACCAGGTATTGATACTAGGTTTTATGGGAAAGCCCTTAACTTTGCGATTAATGAGTAAATGGCGCGCTATAATAGTTGTATCTCAGATAGTATTTGAGTTTGAAGGATTAAAATGAAGAAAATTGCATTAATTACCGCTTTAGGCGGTCTCGCTGTGATGGGTTTTGCTCAATCATCGCCAATCGTCGTTAATAGTGGATATAATTTCGACGGTATTGCAAACGGATCAGAAGCAAACTATGCTTCGAATCTGGCTGCAGTTCAAGCAACAACTACCGGTCCTCTTGATGGAATTTATGTTTTCTTCGAGCAAGGATTTTTGACCGATAACCCAAGCTACGGTCTACCAGTCGGGGGAGCATTTACAAGTGCAGGTGACGGTACTAATTTCCAATTCGGAAACTACGCCGCCAATAATGTATTGTTGCTCAATGCAGCTGGTACCGGGTTAGACAACAGCGGGTCACTCTCGTTTGCCGGAGCATCATATACATCTCTATCATTCTTAGTTGATGGTTTTAATGGCGATCAGCCCGGTAGCTTTGAATTAGATTTTAGTGATGGTAGCAATACCATTGGAAATTTCACGGCAACTGATAATTTTGGCAATGCTGATAATGCACTCTCGGGGTTTGGTAGAGTTAGTTATCAGGATGCAGGTGAGCAAGTAGGTAATGGCGAACCTACAATGTTCCAAATAAACTATACTTTGAGTTCTCAAGATGCAGCAAAAACTTTGACGAGCATTTTGTTTACCAATAACGAAACGGCTAATGACGCCGGCCAGAACATTGCAATTTGGGCCATCAGCGGTCAGCCACAAGCAGTACCGGCTCCATCGGCATTGCTTGGTTTTGGCGTTTGTGGCCTAGCACTTCTAGCCCGTCGACGCCGCGCTTAAGTTTAATTAACTTAGGTTTCATAAAGTCTTCTCGCACTTGTCATTGCGAGGAAACTTTTTTGTTTCTGCTGGAGATTCTTTCTTCTCGAGCCGGTTGCCCACTGGCGAAGAGGTTTCCCTAGGAGGGGACAAGAAAAAGGGTCGTTAATAGGTGCCCAGGGCCTAGCTTCCCATCGTCGAGGGGTGGCAGGCTCAAGCCTGACGGGGTGGTTTTTTGGGACGAAACTGGCAATCGAATTCTCCCAGTTGCGCCATGGATGGCGCTCAGTTAGTTTTTTTCACCTTATGTAAGGGGAAAGAACTGGCCAACCCGGATGGTGACCCTGCGAGAAATGTGAAAGTAAGCAAAAAGTAAAAAACAATTCCTTCGAAAAACGTAAAGGATAATCCACTAAACTCGAAGCACGCCAAGCCATATTATAAGAACCACCCCGTCTTCGCCTTGCGAATCCACCCCTCAAGAGAGGAATTTCGGAAAGGCTTACCCCGACTAAGCTAAACACCCCGTCTTCGCCTTGCGAATCCACTCCTCAAGAGGGGAATTTTAGCTTCGGATACACCTCCGACACTAGAAATTTTGACGTAACTTGTCCGGCAGTAGCGATCCGGTTCTGCAATTGCGCCATGGATGGCGCTCAGTAAGTTCTTTCACCTTATGTAAGGGGAAAGAACTGATGAAGTGCGCAGGAATTGTTGGACACCTTGTTTATCCTTAAGGAGTCTGTACAAATGGTGACACGTAGAAGTTATAGTCGTGAATTTAAGATGGGTCTTTGCAATGAGATTATCTCTGGTGTGAA